>OLOX01000350.1_pt1 | contig 48664 bp, 47 predicted proteins | sample 1672091 | NCBI WGS metagenome assembly OLOX01 (sample SAMEA3136644, study PRJEB25190) | human gut metagenome | reverse complement strand
CACCAGCAGGTTATACTGCCCGCCGAAATCCAGCACCAAAACTGTCTCGTGTTTCATGTTCCACCTCGTTTATTCTTCGCAGCCGTTTCGGCTCAATATCCCAGTTTCTCGTCTATCAGCACCACTATGGTCTCCCCCACGCCTTTCATGGGCCCCATGTGGATGGTCATACCCCGGCAGATGCGCTCGGGGCTCTGGCAGTCATAGCACTTCATTACCTCGCTTAGGGCACAGGGGGTCCTGCGGTTCAGCCGCTTCGCGTTCAGCGGGCTGGCGATGTTCCTCGCCCGCCATATCGCTGCCTCCAGCGTCGGGGCCAGCTTATTCAGCCCCACGATAAAGTACACCTTCTCGGGTCCATACAGCGTTGCCGCCACCCGGTTGCCGGTGCCGTCTATGTTCACCAGCTCGCCGGTTTCCGCCACGCCGTTGGCGCTGCTGATATACACCGGAGCCGTCACGCCCTTATCGGTGTCCTTTCTATCCCAGCTGCGGCCCCGGGCGTAAACGGTACACCTTGCGGCCTCCAGCTTTTCGGGCAGGCCCAGCTGGGCGGCGGTCTCGCTGCCTCCCATCCCGATTTCCTGCCCCTTCAGCTCCTCGCACAGGGCCTCGGCGGCTTCGGCGCCGGTGGCGTAGCGCCGCACGGTAAAGCCCCGTTTCTTCATATTTTCAGCGGTTTTCTGCCAGTCCATATCGTCCTCCGTTTTGTTTAGGCGCGGTGCCACTTCACCCCTTCGGGGGTATCGGTCAGCACAATGCCCCGGGCGGTCAGCTCATCACGGATGCGGTCCGCCGTTGCAAAGTCCTTATTTTTGCGGGCGGCCTGCCGCTCGGCGATCAGCGCGTCGATCTCCGGGTCGCTTTCCTCGGCCGCCGGCGCCTGCTTCTTCTCCTGGTGCTTGGCCGCCTCCTCAAAGAGCCCCAGCCCCAGCACCGTCTCAAATTCCCGCAGCAGCATGGCCTTGGTCTTATCGTTGGTCTTGGCTTTCAGCACATCGTATACGGCAGTTACCGCCAGCGAGGTGTTGAGGTCATTATCCAGCGCGTCGGTAAATTCCTTCCGCAGCGCCGCGGCCGCCTCTTCATCGATGGCATCGCTCTCCACCGGCTTCAGCGCCGCCACTCTGGCCACCAGCTTTTCATAGGCCTGCTCGGCGTTATCCAGGTTCTCGTAGCTAAAGACCAGCGCCTTGCGGTAGTGGCTCTGCAGGCAGAAATAGCGGTAGGCCATGGGGTCGTAGCCCTTGTCCTGGAGCAGGGAAACCGTCAGGAATTCCCCCTTGGACTTGCTCATCTTGCCGCTGTCCGTATTCAGGTGGTGCACATGGAACCAGTAATTGCACCAGGGATGGCCCAGGTAGCTTTCGGACTGGGCGATTTCGTTGGTATGGTGGGGGAAAGCATTGTCAATGCCGCCGCAGTGGATGTCCAGATACTCGCCCAGGTGCTTCATGGAGATGCAGGAGCATTCGATGTGCCAGCCGGGATAGCCAACGCCCCAGGGAGACTCCCACTTGAGGGCCTGATCCTCAAACTTACTCTTGGTGAACCACAGCACGAAATCATTCTTATTGCGCTTGTTGGTATCCTCTTCCACGCCCTCCCGGACGCCTACAGCCAGGTCTTCCTCATCGTGGTCGTTGAAGACGTAGTATTTTTCCAGCTTGGAGGTATCGAAGTACACGTTGCCTCCGGCAAGATAGGCATAGCCCTTGTCAAGCAGGGTCTGCACCATGTGGATATACTCTGCAATGCAGTTGGTGGCAGGCTCTACCACATCCGGGCGCTTGATATTCAGCTTGTCGCAGTCGGCAAAGAAGGCATCCGTATAGAATTTTGCCACTTCCATAACGGTTTTATGCTCCCGGGCGGCACCCTTGAGCATCTTGTCCTCGCCGGTATCGGCATCGGAAGACAGGTGGCCTACGTCTGTGATATTCATGACCCGCTTCACACCGTAGCCCATATAGCGCAGGCTCTTCTCCAGCACATCCTCCATAATATAGGTGCGCAGATTGCCGATATGGGCATAGTGATAGACCGTGGGGCCACAGGTATACATTTTGACATGCTCAGGGTCTCTGGGGGTAAAAAGCTCCTTCTTATGGGAAAGAGAATTGTAAAGGTACATGGTTTCTTCCTCCTTATTCCGGACAAATAAAAAACGCCTCTCATACTTTTCCAGTACAAGAGGCGGCATTGCCGCGGTTCCACTCTCATTTATCGCTTTTATGAACTTAACGCTCCCGGACGCACCTTCGCCCGCGCCCAATATCCCGGCTTGCAGCCAATGGCCGGGGCTCTCTGAAAGGGGCTGCGGGGTACTCTTCCCGTTCTCAGCGTTTTGGTTATTTTACCATTTTAGGGGTTACTCTGTCAAGGGTTTCCGCCGAAAAAGCAGGGGGAAATCTTTGTCGATTCCTTCAGCTTCTGATCTTCCTCTTGCGATTTCTCTGGATAGTTTGCCCAAAAATGGGCGAGAATGTATTATTAAATAAATCTTATCCTATTGACAATGGGCACCCAGGCAAGGTATAATACAGTTGAGAAAAACAAGAAAGGGAGGTAACACAATGATTTACCCCTTCAGTCAGACCAATTCTCGGAAAGTCATGCGCTTTGTCAGTGCTACGGCCGCCGCTTTCCTGTGCGCGACCATGTTCACCGGCTGCTTTAAGAAGGATGCCGGTCCTTCTACAGATCCCTCTTCCGGTCCCAATCTGGTAGACACCGCAACCACCGAGGCCACCACCGCCCCTACGGAGACAACCACCGTGGCTACTACGGAAGCTCCCAAGGAGAATGTGGCCGTCGTCAAGGAGAAGGTCAATACCTATGCTTCTCCCAGCCTGGAATCCAATATCGTCCATACGCTGGATGCCGGCGATGAGGTAACCGTCAACCGTGTGGAAACCATGCCTGTAACGGGACTTACCTGGGCCTATATTCCCCTGCAGGGCTGGGTACAGACGGATTATCTGGACATGACCAATGTCACTCTGACCGGCTCCACCACCACTCCCGCAGGCAGCGGCAGCACCACTGCAACAACGGCCCCCGCTGCAACGACTGCCACGACCGGCGGCAATACATCCACCACCTTCGGCAAGAGCGGCACCGTGACCGCCAGCGAGCTGCGTATCCGCCAGAGCGCCGCTTCCACCGCCGCCGTGGTTGGCAGCTATAAGAAGGGCGACAAGGTTACGGTTCTGGAAACCAGCAACGGCTGGGGCCGCACCGATAAGGGCTGGATCAGTCTGAACTACGTAAGCTTCGGCACGACCACCGGCACCACCAATACCGGCAATACCGGCACTACCGGAACCACAACCGGCACCACGACCACCACCGGCGGCACCAAGGGCGTCGTCACCGCAACGCAGCTGAACATCCGCGAGAGCGCTGCAACCACCGCCGCCCAGAAGGGCTCCTACAGCTATGGCGACCGGATCACCATCCTGGAGACCAGCAACGGCTGGGGCCGCACCGATAAGGGCTGGGTCAGCCTGAACTACGTCTACCAGGACGGCACCACCGGCACCAAGACCGCCAAGGGCCTGGTCACCGGCACCACCCTGAACGTCCGCAGCGGCCCGGGCACCAAATACGACTCCGTGAAGAGCTATGGCAACCTGACCCGCGTCAACATTCTGGAGCAGATCAAGATTGGCAACACCACCTGGGGCTGCACCAAGGACGGCTGGATCAGCCTGGACTATGTCTACATCGACGGCACCACCGGTGACGGCGCAGGCACCGGCACCGTATCCGGCAGCAACGTGAACATCCGCAGCGGCCCGGGCACCAACTACGATGTTGTCGGCTCCTATAGCCAGGGCGACAGCGTAGAAATCTACGCCCAGTTCACCATCAACAATACCGTGTGGGGCTGCACCAATAAGGGCTGGGTCTCCATGGACTATGTGGAAGTCGGCTAAGGCCATCTGATCACAACACATTTTGGCAGCCCCGGAAGAAACCTCCGGGGCTGCCATTGTTTATAGTGAGGTGTATTTATGAAACGTTTTCTTTGCTTTCTTCTCCTCCCTGCCCTGCTTTTAGGGCTTATGGGCTGCAAAAGTCAGGTCACCATCGACTATGGAACATCCACGCTCTATACAAAAGCGGATATGGATGAGGCAATGCAGCTGATTCGTCAGGAGTTTGATACCTGGAAAGGCTGCGAACTGCACAGCATCCGCTATCTTTCAGACGACAGCTGCAATGACAAGAATCTTTCATGGATGAATGAACTGGCCGCGGCCAGAGGTCAGGACGCAACCTTTACCCAATGTATCTTTTTTGAAAGCAGCTTTCATTCCCCTAAAAAAGGTGAAGATGCCGGGGCCTGGAATCCCGATGAGGAATACACCGGCTGGCAATGGTGTCTGGCCAGGACGGAAGGCGGCCCCTGGAAACTGATGACCTGGGGCTATGGCTGATTGTTTTTGCCTATAAAAGCGCATCCGTTCCCGTCCATTGTGTTTGGACAGGAACGGTTTTTGTTTTGTGTGTTGCTCTAGTAGAAGCACAGTGCGGTAAAGCTTCCGGCTGCGAAGGAAAGCCAAAGACGGAAGCTCTTCTTCCCGGTCATCAGGCTGCGCAGCATCAGAATGCAGCCAGCAGTCAGGACGATGACAGCCCAGGCGGATAACAGCCGCAGAGGCGTAAAGCCGAAACGGGAAATATAGAGCCACAGCTTTGCCCCGGCGGTCACCGCCAGAAAGGCACTCTGGACCATCAGCAATCCCTGGAGCCACTTCCCTGCCCGGTTTTGCTTTGCCAAATGGGACAGAAGCCAGATGAGGAAGAAGTTGATTGCCATCACGGCGCAGAGCTGGAAGAAGCCGGACCTTGCGTAGCCTGCCGCCGTCAGCGTCCCCGGAACGTGGCCGGAGAAAACCGCAAAGAGATTTCCTGCCTGAACGCCGAAGAAGAGAAAATACACTGCCGCAAACAGCCCCAGTACCAAATTGGCGCCGGACGCAGGCACAACCCGGATTTTTTCCAGGCGCTCCCGGGAAACGCGGCGGGTCTCCTGCCGCCGGGCAGCGCCCCGGAGAAGTCCATAGAGGTAAGCCCCCACCGGCAGGCCCAAAAGGAACCAGAAGCATTCATTCAGGAAATTCTCCGATAGGCGTAAATTCAGTTGGAACCCCCGAATCAGTTTTTCAAAGCCTGCATCCGCCTCGCACAAAAGGTTCATAACCAGCACCAGCAGCGGAAGGGCCAGCACCAGGCACAGCGCTGCCAACCAAAAATCCCGCCGTCTTTTCTTGCCCGTTTCTCCATCCTGGGGTTTCAGGAGCCCTGCAAATCCGGAAACGGTATCCGTTATCCGGCCAAAGAAATTGCCGAAGGGCAGCAGAAGGAAGGCATCCGCGCAGTCCCAGGCAAAGCCGAATGCGTCCTCCCCGCCCCGGTCAGCCTCCAGATAGCTGAGGGCCCAGAGACCGGCAGAGGCATGGAGGGCCAGTGTGCTCCAATCCGCCGTGGCGCGGCAGCGATTCATGGTGATGGCCAGGCCGATCAACGCCGTGACCCCGGCCCAAAGATAGTGCATAGGGCCTCGATTCCGCTTCCCCCGACCAATGGCCATGCCCCAGGCAAAAAACGCGGCAACGAAGATCAGCACAGGCCAGGGGCCCAACACGGTCTTCCAATAGAACCAGCCGATAAAATAGGCGATGAGTGGCAGAAAGAAACGTCTTTTCACGGTTCGTCCTCCTGATATTCCAGAATATCCCCCGGCTGGCAGTCCAGCACCCGGCAGATCTCATTCAGCGTAGAAAAACGGATGGCCTTGGCCTTCTGGTTTTTGAGAATGGACAGATTCGCCGGGGTAATGCCGATTTGATCTGCCAAATCTCCCGCGGCCATTTTTCGCTTTGCCAGCATAACATCCAGATTTACAACAATTGCCATAGCCGCCTCCTCAGACCGTCAGGTCCAGCTCATCCCGCATGGGGATGGCCTTGGCGAAAACGTTTTTCACGATCCGGACGATCAGCCCCATAAAGCCCGCAGCCAGGGTCACAAAGCCCAGGGAATAGATCCGCGGACAGGCCGCCAGGCAGACAACGCAGGCGATAAAGCAGCAAATGCTGATAATTTTCAGCAGCTGCACATTCCGGCGCTCAAACACCTGCCCCCTGTGCAGATTCCGCAGGAGCACATCCATGCAGTACAGCAGGAGAAACCCTGGCACATTGCACACATACAGGCACACCTTCAAAAGCACCGCGTCTCCGCCGTCGAACACCGGCAGCACGCGCATGAGCACCCGGGAAAGGGGCCACACTGCCCAGTCCAGCACAAGGATCAGGGCACCGAATACCCATACCAAAATCCGGCTGAGTAAAATGCTCCCGGCATCATTTCTTTGTTCCATAAAAAACCTCCTGTGTCTTGATGGCATCAAGATAGCACAGAAGGCTCCGTTTGTCAATAACTATTTATCGTTTTTCAATAAGTTTTATTTGTTTTGCAAAAAATGAGCCGACGGACATTCCGTCGGCTCATCTCTTATTCCGCTTTTTCGATTGCTTCGATGACGGGATTGACAGGTTCTGTATCGATGGTCTCCATCAGACCATTGTCATAGGCCTCGGCAACCTTGGGGTCAATGGGCAGTCGTGCCAGCACAGGCAGGCCCAGGTTCTGGGCGACCTCGTCCAGGTGCCCCTCGCCGAAGACCTTGATGCGCTTGCCGCAATCCGGGCACTCCAGGTAGGAATAGTTCTCCACGAAGCCCAGAACGGGAATGTGCATCATCTCGGCCATGCGGACCGCCTTGGTAACGATCATGGAAACCAGGTCCTGGGGGCTGGTGACGATGACAACGCCGTCCACCGGCAGGCTCTGGAAGACGGTAAGAGGCACGTCACCGGTTCCGGGAGGCATATCCACAAACAGATAGTCCACGTCTTCCCAGATGACATCGGTCCAGAACTGCTTGACAGCGCCGGCAATGACCGGGCCTCTCCAGACCACGGGGTCGCCGGGGTTATCCAGCAGCAGATTGATGGACATGACCTGGATACCGCCCCGGGTCAAGGCAGGGTACAGGCCGTCATCGTTGGCCCCCTGGCACTCGCTGACACCAAAGGCCGTCGGCGCAGAGGGGCCGGTGATATCCGCATCCAGCACGCCCACGCGCTTACCCTTCCGGGCCATGGCAACCGCCAGCATAGAGGTGACGGTGGACTTGCCCACGCCGCCCTTGCCGGACACCACGGCGATGACCTTTTTCACCGTGGACTTGGGGTTCAACTGCGCCAGCAGGCTTTCTTGCTTGCGGTCTTCGCAATCAGAGCTGCAGCTGGAACAATTTCCGTTACAGGAACTCATTTTTCAATTCTCCTTGTTACGCTCATTTTTGCCTTTTCGGCATGATTTACAATGATCATTATATGCTGGGATACACATTCTGTCAATGGCGGGTTTCCGGCCCAGACGTCCGGTTATTCCTGAGCAGCTTCCCACTGCTCCATCAGCTCCATGAGGCTCTCTTCCGCCGCTTCCTTCTCCCCCATCAGGCGGTTCAGTTCCTGATAATCCGAAGCGGCCGCCTGAATCTTTTCCTCCAGATCGGCCACAACCTTTTCCTGCTTCTCGATCTCCCGCTCCAGCTTCTTCACCAGCTTGTCGGAATCCTTGGGGCCGGATCTGGGCTTTTCCTTCCTCTGCTTCGGGGCCGCAGGCGCAGCAGGCAGCTGCCTGGCCTGGGCCTCGTGCTCCAGAATGGCGCGGTACTTTTTGTAGCCGCAGCGGAAATCCCGGATGGCGCCGTCCTCCAAAAGCCAAATGCGCTCCGCGAATTTTTCGATAAAATACCGGTCGTGGGAGACAAACAGCAGCACGCCCTCAAACTCCTCAATGGCGGCCTCCACCCATTCCCGGGAGGCAATGTCCAAGTGGTTTGTGGGCTCGTCCAGAATCAGCAGATTGATTTTTTCGTCCATGAGCATACACAGCCTGAGCCGGGACTGTTCGCCGCCGGACAGGGTGCCCACGGTCTTGAACACATCCTCGCCCTGGAACAGGAATGCACCTAAGCGGTCCCGGGCCATCTGGGGCGTCAGGTTTTTCTCATAGAGCATGGTGTCGTACAGGCTGCGCTCCGGGTGGTCAAAGTGGATGATCTGGGGCAGATATCCCCACTTTACCGTGGGACCGAACTGGATCTTGCCCTGGCAGTCCTCCTCGCCCAGCAGACACTTGATAAAGGTGGATTTGCCGGTACCGTTGTCTCCCAGCAGGGCAATGCGTTCGCCGCCCTCCACGTTCAGATTCACATCCGAAAACAGCACCCGGTCTCCAAAGGACTTGGAGACGTTCTTCATTTTGAACACCACATCGCCGGAGAAATCCTTCTCCCCGAAGGAGGCCTTCATGGTCCGCTCGGCCTTTGGCCGCTCGGTCTTCTGAATGCGCTCCATGCGGTGCTGGATGGACATGGCCCGGCGGTACAGCGTCCGATTGTTGATGCCCCAGCCCTTCATGCGCTCCACGGTATAGCCCAGCTGCTTGAGCTTGGCCTGCTCCTGCTCATACTGCTTCATTTGCAGGTCAAACCGGGCCTGCTTCTCCTCCATATAGAAGGAATAGTTGCCGGAATAGAACTCCCCGTGGCCGTCCACGATCTCGATCACCCGGTCTGCCACCTGGTCAATGAAATAACGGTCATGGGAAATGGTCAGCACCGTGCCCTTAAAAGCCTTGATATAGGCTTCCAGCCACTCCACGCTGTTCAGGTCCAGGTGGTTGGTGGGCTCATCCAGCAGCAGGATGTCCGTTTTTTCCAGCAGCAGTCTTGCCAGATTGATGCGGGTCTTTTCCCCGCCGGACAGGCTGTCGAAGAGCTGTAGCCGCTGCTCAGCGGTAATACCCAGGCCGTTGCAGATCTTATCCACGTCCACATCCATGTCATAGCCGCCGCCGGACTGGAAGCGGTTCACCAGGGTATCGTATTCCCGCAGCTGCTCCTGAGTCGCCCCCTGGGCCATAGCGGCCTCCAGGGCCTCCATCTTCTTCTTTGTGGCCGTCAGAACGGAAAAGGCCGTGCGCAGCACATCCTCTACGGTGTAGCCGGTGGGAAACTTGGGGATCTGGGAAATGAGGCCCAGCTTTTTATTGGGATTGACATAGACCTCTCCCCCATCATAGTCCATCTCCCCGGTGAGGATCTTGAAAAGGGTGGTCTTTCCGCAGCCGTTCCGGCCCAGGATGGCCACACACTCTCCCTCCTGAATTTCAAAGGAAAGGCCCTGCAATAGGTTTTCTCCGATGACGAAGAATTTATTCAAATCTTTGACTGATATATCTACCATGGTTTTACTCCATTATGGGATTATGGTTTTCGCAAGTGCTTCAAATTCTTCCGGGCTGTATAATAGATTCACCGCCTGGAGCATGGCATTGCTGCTCATATGCTCAGGAAGCTCCAGCTTTTTCAGAAGCGCCTTTCTTCTTTCGCTGCTCCCAGGCCCGCCGGAGAGCCCCAGCTCCATGAAATCCTGCTTGGTAATGGCTTTGCGGGGTTCCTGCGCAGTACCGTCCATTGTCGCGCCGCAATCCCTTAGGGCTTTCAGGATGATCTCTGGGGTCATGCCCTCTACGCCCAGCTTTCCTTCTTTTCCGGGGGCCGCCTTCCGGCGCTCCTTGCCGGGAATATCCGGAATATAAGCATGGAGCAGGTATTTCCCGGGAATGGCGCTTTTGATGTGATTCCGGATGACGAAGCCTGCGCCATCGGAATCCGTAAAGACGATCAATCCCTGCCGTTCCGCCACCCGGCGCAGAAGGGCCATCTGCTCTTTATTCTTGAAAATGCCGAAGCCAGAGGTCTCAAAAATGGGGGCGTCCACGATCTGGCTCAGTGTATTTTTGTCGTATCGGCCCTCCACCAGGATGGCCTGCTGCACTTTAACCATTCTGCGCCTCCCGGGCCAGGCTCAGAAGCAGGAGCTCCAAAAGGCGCTGAGGGTCGTCATAGGATGTTTTGATCCTGTAGTCCGTTTCCAGCACCAGCTCATTTGCCTTCCTGCAGAACGCCGCCGAAACACGGCGGGCAGCCTCCATGGTTTTCCGGGCGGGATAATCCGGCAGACCGCAGAGCTTTTGCAGGTCTGCAGAGGTCTTCCGATTGTCCAGCAGCGTCCGCGCCGTGCCCAGGCGGCGGAAATGGCTGCCCACCGCGCCCAGGATTGCCAGAGGCTCCTGCTGCATTTTCAGCAGCTGCTGCAATTTCAGCAGCGCCTCGTCATAGCGTCCGGCGCTGAGCAGGTCCGTCATCTGGAATACAACAGCATCCAGCACAGGCTCCGTCACTGCGTCAATATCCGCCTTGCAAATGGTATCCGCTGCCGAATAGGCGCAGATTTTTTCAATTTCTCCCAAAAGGGAGGTCATGGTCCCGTCCGTAATGTCGATGAGATAGGCGCAGAGCTCCGTGGAGATGCGCTTCTGGTGGGCGGAAAAGTGCCGGGTCAGCCAGGCGATCAGATCCCGCTGGTCCTGCTTGGCAAATTCCACCACAAGGCCGTTTTTGTCGATGCTCTCCCAGAGCTTTTTCATCCGCTTGTCCGGCTTCCAGGGGCAGGCCGTATAGACAAACACCACCACGCAATACTCCGGAATGTCCGACAGCACCGCAGCAACCCGGTCCCGGTCCGCCTCGTTCATCTTGAACAGGTCGATGTCCTCCACCTGCACAAGGGTTCGCTCCGCCATCATAGGCAGGTTCTCCACCGCCTCGGAAAAAGCCGTCAGATCGAAGGTCTCCGTATTGAAGCGATGGTAATTGAAGGATTCCGTCAGCGCATCCAGCACCAGCTTTTTTAGGCTCCCTAAGTAGTGCTCCAGCAGGAAGGTCTCCTCGCCGAAGAAAATATAAAGTCTTTCCGGGTTCTTCTCCCGAATATGGGTTTTCAGCAGCTGCAATTCACTGCCGGACGCCTGTTTTTTGACCACGGCGTTACCTCCTGATGATAATGGTGCCCTCCTGATCTGTGCGGCGGACGGTACACCCGGCCTCTTCCAGCCGGTCCAGGACCTCCTGGGTGGGATGGCCATAGTTGTTTTCGCCAACGCTGATAACAGCCAGCTCCGGCTGCACCGCGTCCAATAATTCCGGGCAGGTGGCATATTTTGACCCGTGGTGGCCCACCACCAAAATATCCGCTCCAAGCGCATGGTTTTTCACCAGGCGGCGCTCCCCTGCCACATCCAGGTCACCGGTAATCAGTATACCACAGTCTTCCGTTTCAAACAAGATGGCCATACTGTTTTCCTGCTCCTTGTTGCCGCCGCTGTAGGGATAGATGTGCAGAATGCCCTTTCCGAAAGGAACCGCACAGTCCTCTGCGACCACCTGCCCCAAGGGCAGCAGCTCAGAGATTCCCGGCAGGATCACGCGCTCCGCCGGGATCTGGGTCAGGAAATTCTCCGTGCCGCCAAAATGATCCCGGTCGAAGTGGGTAAAGAGCAGAAGATCCAAATCATAAAGATTCTGGCTGCGGAGCATCTGCCACGCTCTGTCGGCGCAGACCGTATCGGAGTAGCCGCCGCAATCGATCAGCGCGCTCTGCCCGCCGCTTTGCAGGAGCAGTGTCTGCCCCTCGCCCACATCCAGCACCGTCAGGCGGCAGTCGTCCGCCCTTGGACCATAGCTCCAAAGAGCCGTAATGAGCGCAAGCGAAGCAGCTCCTACGGAAACGAAAACCCAGCCTCTTTTTCTGCCCAAAAGAAACCAAGCCAAAATCAAAGCATAGACCCCCATCAGCCAGTAGACCACATAGGGATTGCAGGTATACACCGCTGCCATGGGAAGCCTTGAAAGCGTCCCGGCAATCCGGAGCACCAGCCGGATCGGCCAGGCCGTCAGCCAGCCCAGTGCGGTCCCCAGCAGCGGAAAAACAGGCCCCAGAATGGACACCGCCAGAATTCCGCCGAAAACAAAGGGCAGCAGCCATAGAATGCAGAAATTGGTTACGGGACCGATCAGACTGGCGGTGCCGAAATAGTAGACGGATACAGGCAGAGACAGCACCGTGGCACTGAGGCTCACCGCCAGGGAATCGGAAAGCACCTTTCCGCCTGGAAATTTTTTGAGCAGCCGGGAAAAGCCTTCCGCAATTGAACGCTGGAACAACAGAATGCCCAGCACGCAGAGCACCGACAGCTGAAAGCCTGCCGCCGCAACCACCAGCGGATTGCCCAGCAGCAGCCACAGCACCGCAAAGGCCCAGGCCGTCAGGGAATCGTAGCTCCGGCGGGTAAGCCGCGCAAGAATCAGCAGCGCAGCCATCAGGCAGGCCCGAACCACGGAAGGCGTATTGCCCACCATAGCCCCAAAGAGCACCAGCAGCGGCACACCCAGCAGGAAAGCCGGCCACGGCCGCCTGGCGCAAAGCACCCATAGAAATCCGAAGAGAATTGCCACATGCAGCCCGGAAACCGCCACAATATGTCGGATTCCGCTGATGCGCAGCGCCGTCTCCTCTGCATAGGAGAGGTCCGACGTGTCGCCCAACAGCAGGGATTTTGCAAAGGCTGCCGTATCCTCCGGAAAACAGGCTTCCACGGCTTCTTTGGCCCGGGCGCCCAAACGCTGGGGAAGGTAACGCAGACGGTTCTCCTGCCCTGCCTCTATGGCGATAGCTCCTTTTGTGCTGAGCTGGGCGAAGATGCCCCGGCCAAAAGAAACGGCGTTCTGCTTAGAGCCGCCGGGCAAGGTCACCCGAATGCGGAAGTCTCCGCGGAGTATGTTGCCGGCCTGGGCCGTCTGTCCGTCTCCCAGATAGGCCTGCACACAGTAGCGTTTGCCGCCGATCTTCATTTCTGCCCGGACGCTCTGGCTATACAGCCCCGGCACGCTGTCGGCCTTGGCCGTCAATACGATCGGCAGGGTCTGTTCATCCAGGGCAAGCAATGGCTCATAATAGGTCCTTTGTAAGGTAAGCAGCAGGCAGCTGCCCAGCAAAAGCCCCAGCGCCGCAGCCGCTGCCCGGCGCAGCCAGCGGAATCGCCGGGAAAGGACGGCAAGGCTCACGGCCAACAGAAGCGCTCCCGCCAGAAGCAGCGGCACAGCGTCCCACAGCAGCCAGAGCCCAACGCAGCAGCTCAAGGCAGCGCCGATGGAGAACCAGAACAGAGCGCGCATTTCGCCATCTCTCTTTCGCAAAAGGCGCAGCCGGTTGGGGCTGCGCCTAAAAATCCATGATTACACTTTCTGAGAAACGAAATCGTCGACCAGAGCCAGAGCGTTGTCCACCTTCACGGGGTCTTTGCCGCCGCCCATGGCACTGTCGGGCTTGCCGCCGCCACAGCCGCCGCACTCGGTGCAGACCAGCTTCACCAGCTCACCGGCCTTGATGCCCCGCTTCACAGCTTCCTTGCCGCAGACTGCCAGGAAGGTAGGCTTCTCGTCCTTGACAGAGGCCAGGACAGCTACAACACCGGGCTCACGGTCCCGCAGCATATCGCCCATCTGACGCAGCTTTGCAGCATCCGCCTTGGGCAGGACAACGGTCATGACCTTCAGGCCGCCAATCTCATGAGCACCGAACAGGAACCGCTCGGCATCGCCTGCGGCCTCCTTGGCCTTGTACTGCTCAATAACCTTTCGCAGTTCTTTGATCTCGTCCAGATGGCCCTGAAGCTTTCCGGCCAGTTCCATGGGCTTGACCTTCAGCCGTCCGGCAGCCTCGGTCAGCAGGCTCCGGTTGGTTTCCAGCTTTTTCAGGCACAGCTTACCGGTATAGGCCTCGATCCGGCGAACACCGGAGGCAACGCTGCCCTCGGACTCGATTTCAAAGGGGCCAACCTTGGCGGTATTGTCCAGATGGGTACCACCGCAGAACTCCACGGAGTAGCCGCTCATGTTGACCACCCGTACCACATCGCCGTACTTTTCGCTGAACAGGGCGGTGGCTCCCAGTTTCTTGGCTTCCTCAATGGGCATCTCCCGGGTCACAATGGGGTAACCCTCCAGAATGGCGTTCTGAACAATGGAATTGACCTTGTTCAGCTCCTCCCGGGTCATGGGTGCGTAGTGGGTAAAGTCAAAGCGCAGGTAATCCGGTTCTACCAGAGAACCTGCCTGGTGGACGTGGTCGCCCAGAACACTGCTCAGTGCCTTTTGCAGCAGATGGGTGGCGGAGTGGGCACGCATAATGGCTTTCCGGCGGTCCACATCGATGGAGGCACATACAATATCCTCTACGTGGATGGTGCCACGGTTCAGCTTGCCGTAGTGCAGGAACTTGCCGCCCTTGTCCTTCTGAACATTGGTGACCTCAAAGCGGCTCTCGCCCAGCATGATCACGCCGGTATCCGCCACCTGGCCGCCCATCTCGGCATAGAAGGGGGTCTTGTCCAGCACCAGGATGCCGCTCTCGCCGCCGGAAATGGCACCGGAGACCTCATCGCCCACGCAGATGGCCAGGACCTTGCTCTCGCAGTTGAACACATCGTAGCCCACAAACTTGGTAGGGGTGTTGTCCAGACCCAGGTCAATGCCGGCCCAGGCCAGATCGCCCAGAGCCTTCCGGGCTTCCCGGGCGCGGACCTTCTGCTCCTGCATGAGCTTTTCGAAACCCACCTGGTCCAGAGTCATATCCTCGTCGGCCACCATCTCCAGGGTCAGGTCAATGGGGAAGCCGTAGGTATCGTACAGCTTGAAGGCATCGGCTCCGGAGAACTCGGTCTCGCCCTTGGCCTTGTGCTCGGCAAGCATATCGGCAAAAATCTTCATACCGCCGTCGATGGTCCGGGCAAAGTTCTCTTCCTCCACCTTGACCACCTTGGTGATATAAGCAGCCCGCTCCCGCAGATAGGTATAGTGGCTCTCGTTCTCGTGGATAACGGTCTCCACCACCTGATACAGGAAGGGATGGTTCACACCCAGCAGCTTGCCGTGACGGGCAGCCCGCCGCAGCAGACGGCGCAGAACATAGCCCCGGCCCTCGTTGCTGGGCAGAACGCCGTCAGCGATCATAAAGGTAGAGGCCCGGATATGGTCCGTGATGACCCGCAGAGACACGTCCATCTTGACACTCTGGCCGTAGGAAGCGCCGGTAATCTCCGTGACCTTATTGGTGATGTTCATGACGGTATCCACATCGAAGAGGCTGTCTACATCCTGGCACACAACGGCCAGACGCTCCAGGCCCATGCCGGTATCGATGTTCTTATGGGCCAGCTCGGTGTAATTGCCCTGGCCGTCGTTATTGAACTGGGAGAACACGTTGTTCCAGACTTCCATATATCGGTCGCAGTCGCAGCCCACGGTGCAGCCGGGCTTGCCGCAGCCATACTTCTCGCCGCGGTCGTAGTAGATCTCAGAGCAGGGGCCGCAGGGGCCGGAGCCGTGCTCCCAGAAATTGTCCTCCTTGCCGAAGCGGAAAATCCGCTCTGCGGGAACGCCCACTTCCTCATTCCAGATTTTGAAAGCCTCATCGTCATCCACGTAGATGGAGGGGTACAGCCGGTCCTTGTCCAGGCCGACGACCTCGGTCAGGAACTCCCAGCTCCAGTGGATGGCTTCCCGCTTGAAGTAGTCGCCGAAGGAGAAGTTGCCCAGCATCTCAAAGTAAGTGCCGTGGCGGGCGGTCTTGCCGATGTTCTCGATATCGCCGGTACGGATGCACTTCTGGCAGGTGCAGACTCTGTGGCGGGGGGGCTCCACCTCACCGGTGAAGTAGGGCTTCATAGGCGCCATGCCGGAGTTGATCAGCAGCAGAGAAGCATCGTTCTGAGGGATCAGGGAAAAGCTGGGCAGGCGCAGATGGCCCTTGCTCTCGAAGAAGGAGAGGAACATTTCCCGAAGTTCGTTTACGCCGTAAGGCTTTGTGCTCATGGTTTTCTAACCTCCATTTTTTCTGCAAAACAAAAACCCCGCCCCCAAAATTTAGGGGCGAGGTAGAATTTACCCGCGGTACCACCCTAATTTACCCAAAAATGGGCATCTTAGACGCTCTGTAACGGGAGCTCCCGCCCCGGTCATCCCGGGTGACGCAGGAAGTGGCGTGCAGCCGAACACCGAAGGGCTTCCACCGTCCCCTTCTCTCTAAAGGTGCCAAACGCTGCTTGGTTTCCGCATTGTCTTTGCATATCGTTGCTATTCTAACCACATTCCGATCATTTGTCAATAGGAAAAAAGCATCTTTCCGCCCTATTCTGTCAAAATTGCCTCAGCCGTCAGGATGCCGTCAATGGCGGCGGACATAATGCCCCCGGCATAGCCCGCGCCCTCTCCTGTGGGGTAGAGCCCCCGAATGGCGGACTGCCGGGTCTCGTCCCGGAGAATGCGCACCGGGGAGGAGCTGCGGGTCTCAGGGGCGGTGAGCACCGCGTCCGGGTCGGCAAAGCCATGCAGCTTCCTGTCAAGCTCCGGCAGGGCCTGGGCAAGTGGGCCCGTGATGCATTCCGGCAGGCAGTCATGAAGATCACACCAGGTAACACCTGGACGGTAGGTGGGCTTCACGGTGCCGGGGCCGCTGCTGGGTCTTCCCGCCAGAAAGTCCTCTACCCGCTGGGCAGGGGCGCAATAGCTGCCTGTGAGCTGATAGGCAGCCTGCTCTATCTGACGCTGCCAGTACATCCCGCCCAAGGGGCCCTTTTCCGGAAAAACAGCGGGGTTCACGGTCACAAGCAATGCCGCATTGGCATTCTCCCCGTCCCGGTCCGCGTAGCTCATGCCGTTGGTCACCGTGCGGCCCTCTTCCGAAGCTGCCGCCACCACGAAGCCGCCGGGGCACATGCAGAAGGTATACACCGTGCCGTCCTCCAGGTGCTGCACCAACTTATAGTCCGCCGGGGGCAGATGGGCATTCTGCCCGCCGTACTGGGCCTCGTTGATTTTTTCCTGCCGCTGCTCGATGCGCACACCCATGGCAAAGGGCTTCGGCTCCATGGGGATGCCCCGGGAAAGCAGGGTCTCGAAGGTATCCCGGGCGCTGTGGCCAATGGCAAGAATGGCCCTGTCGCAGGGAATCTTCTCCCCGCTTGCCAGCTTCACGCCGGACAGCCGGCCTCCCTCCAGCAGGAAATCCGTCACCCGGCTTTGGAAGTGCACCTCGCCGCCCAGGGCGATGATCTTTTTGCGGAGATTCTGCACCACCTCCAGCAGCACATCCGTGCCCACATGGGGTTTGGCATCATAGAGGATATTCTCCCGGGCTCCAAAAGCCACAAATTGCTCCAAAATCCAGTGAATTCTGGGATTGCTGACGCCGGTGTTCAGCTTGCCGTCTGAAAAGGTCCCCGCGCCGCCCTCGCCGAACTGGACGTTGCTTTTGGAGTCCAGGGTTCCGTTCTTCCAGAAGGCCGCCACCTTTTCATGGCGGGAAATTGCGTCCTCCCCCCGCTCCAGGACGATGGGCCGCTGGCCTGCCTGAGCTAAGATCAGGGCGGCAAACATTCCGGCAGGGCCGAAGCCAATGACCACCGGCCGTTTCTCCCGTTCCGGCTGCCGTTTCGGAGGCTTATAGCGCTCTGTAGGAGCCGGAGTCACCTTTTTGCTGCCGCATTTTTTCAGAATTTTCCCTTCGCCGCTTTTCAGCGCCACATCTACGGTATAGATAAATTTCACATCCGGCTTTTTCCGGGCGTCTACAGACCGGCGGACCAGGCTGACGCTCTGAATTTCCGAGGCGGAAACACGCAGAATTTTCGCCGCCTCAAAGAGCAGCGCCGTCACGTCCTGTTCCGGCCCCATGGCAATGTCTCGAATTCTCAGCATGATTCTGCCTCCCCTGCGTGCATTCCCGCCAGGCTGCCGGAGCTCCAGGCCCACTGCAAATTGTAGCCGCCACAGTCTCCGTCCACATCCAGCACCTCACCGCAGGCATAGAGCCCGGGCACCAGCTTGCTCTCCATGGTCTTTTCGTCAAATTCCGCCGTTACAATGCCCCCCGCCGTGACCTGGGCGCTGTCCATACCCAGGGGCTCCGTCAGATGCACCCGAAAGCACTTGGCATTTGCCGCCGCCTGGTGCAGGGCCTTCTCCGGCAGCTGGGCAATGGGCGTATTGAGGCCGATGCCTGTCTCCTGCACCAGCACCCGGCCAAGCCGGTTGTGGAGGATGCCCGTGAACAGCTCCCCGGCATTCAGGCCCGTTTTCCGTCGGGCAAGCAGCATCTCCGCCAGAGCCTGCTCGGTCAGCTGGGGCAGCAGGTCCAGGCAGCAGAACCAGTCCCCTTTTCTCTGGCACACATCCCGGGAAATCTCAAAAATCACCGGGCCGGACAGGCCGTATTCCGTGAACTGGATTTCGCCGCTGCTTTCGGACCAGGGTTCTCCATCCCTGGAAATCTCCGCCCGACACTCCGCCCGGACGCCTTTCAGAGCGCTGACCCCGAGCCAGTCGGTTTTCAGCTGGACCAATGTGGGGCGCAGACGGGTGCAGCCATGGCCCATGGAACGCAGCAGCTTATAGCCGGACATGGAGCCGCCAAGCTTCGTGCCTGCCAGGCCGCCGCAGGCAATGATCAGCTTATCACAGTGCAGGGATTCGCCGCCGGTCTCAAGGGTGAAGCCTGTGGCTTCCCTCCGGACTTTTTGAACCTCACAGCCGGTTTTCAGGGTGATATTGGGCTTTTCCAGGGCAAACCGCAGCACATCCACCACGGAATTGGCCTGATCTGAAAAAGGATAGACCCGCCCGGAGGCTTCCGCCACAGTCAGCAACCCCAGCTCCCGAAACCAGGCAAGGGTGCGCTCCGGGGAGAACTGCTCCAGGGCATAGCGGGAAAAGGCCGCGTCATCTCCATGGTAGCCACCCTGGGCGGCATGGAGATTGGTCAGATTGCACCTGCCGTTGCCGGTTGCCTGGAGCTTTCTGCCCACCCGGGCCTGCCGCTCCAGCAGAATCACCCGGCATGCCGGATTCTCCGCCGCCCGCAGCGCCGCCGCCATACCGGAAGCACCGCCGCCAATAATACCAACGATCATATTTCGTTCCTCATTTTCCTTCGTTTCCGGTTATTATACACGATTTTGCCCCAAGGTACAAGAAAAACTTCTTCCCAGTGGGGCGAATCTATGCTATAATGGGAGAAGGTGATGCTATGGAACGCAGTGGAATTGAAAGAATCGCAAAAAATCCAGAGGACCGGCTTTTGCTTGCCAAGCTCTGGGACAAAATAAATGCCGGAGTCCGCAAAAATATTCCGGCCAATACCTGTTTCCTGGCTCCCAGGGAGCTGGAGCTGGCAGGCTATCTCTTTGGGAATCTGCCGGGGCTGTACCGTTTCGGAGGCTACGAGGATGCGGAGCGGAAAATGCTTGTGTACCTTCCCGACTACCTGGAGGAAAGTGCCCTATATGAAGACGACAGCCCTCTGTGCTGCCTGGAGGCAAGCTTCTTTGAAGCGGACAAGCTGAGCCACCGGGATTTTCTTGGTGCGCTGATGGGCGCGGGCATTGCCCGGGAAACCGTGGGGGATATCTGCGTGGAGTCGGGCCGGTGTCTGTTTTTTGTGACCGCCGAGATCACGCCCTATGTGCTGGACAATCTCCGGGAGGCGGGCCGGACAAAGCTGCACCTCAAGCAGCTGCCCCTGCTGGGGCTTTCCATGCCGGAGCCGGAATTTCAGGAGATTCGGGACACCATGGCATCCATTCGGCTGGACAGCGTGATTGCCTCCGGCTTCCGCATTGGCCGGTCTCTGGCTGCGGACTATGTAAACGCCGGGAAGGTGAGCATTGACGGTCTGCCCTGCGAAAAGCCGGACAAGACCGTTTCCGAAGGGGCCAAAATCTCCGTCCGGGGGCTGGGAAAAATCAAGCTCTCCCAAATCGGAGGAAGGACAAAGAAGGACCGCATCGCGGTCACCATTCAGAAATATGTGTGAGGAATCCGTTATGAATATGAATGAAGTCATTGCCAGGATCAACGCTCTGGCAAAAAAAGCAAAGGAAGGCCCTCTGACGGAGGAGGAGCAGGCCGAACGAGACAATCTGCGCCGCATCTATATTGACTCCGTCAAGGCCAATCTGGTGGGGCAGCTGGAAAACACCTACATTTTGCAGCCCGACGGCACCAAAAAGAAGGTCACGAAGAAATAATGGATATTCGTTCTGAAATTGAATTATTCACTCCGGGCTGCGAACAGGAGCAGCGGGACAAGGCCCAGATGCTTTCCTGGCTGGATTCCACACCAGACCCCTTTACCAGGGCGAATACCGTCGGCCACTTTTCGGCCTCCTCCTGGATCGTCAGCCCGGACCGACAGCAGGTGCTTTTGATTTATCACAACATCTACCGTTCCTGGGCCTGGACCGGCGGGCATGCCGACGGGGAAAGGGACCTTCTGGCCGTGGCCCTGCGGGAAGCCCAGGAGGAAAGCGGGCTTGAAATCCTGCGGGTGCTGAAAGACGGCATCTTTTCTCTGGAAACCCTGACCGTAGACGGCCATATCAAACGGGAAAGCTATGTTTCCAGCCATCTGCACCTGAATGTAACCTATCTTCTGGAGGCAGACCCCAGGGAACCGCTTCGCATGAAGCCAGACGAAAACAGCGGCGTTGCCTGGTTTCCCGTATCCCAGGTAGCCGAAAGGGTCACGGAGCCCTGGATGAACCGCTGGGTCTATCAAAAGCTAATGGAAAGAGTGCGCGCATTGGGCGCGTAATATGGAGAAATACATGGAATTTTTACCCATCACCAAGCAGGAAATGCTGGAGCGCGGCATTGCGCAGCCGGACTTTGTCTACGTCATTGGCGACGCCTACGTAGACCACCCCTCCTTTGGCCACGCCATCATCAGCCGCATTCTGGAAAACCACGGCTACAGCGTGGTCATCATCTCTCAGCCGGACTGGCGCAACCCCAAGTCCATCGACATCTTCGGTTGCCCCAGGCTGGGCTTTCTGGTCAGCGGCGGCAACATGGACTCCATGGTCAACCACTATTCCGTCACCCGGCACCGCCGGAAGACGGACTCCTTCACTCCCGGCGGCGTCATGGGCAAGCGCCCGGACTACGCCACCGTCGTCTACTGCAATCTCATCCGGCAGACCTACAAGGATGTACCCATTCTCATTGGCGGCATTGAGGCCAGCCTGCGCCGCCTGGCCCACTACGACTACTGGTCCGATGCCATGAAGCGTTCCATCCTCTTGGATTCCCAGGCGGACCTGCTGATGTACGGCATGGGTGAGCGAAGCATTGTAGAGATTGCGGACGCCCTGAACGCCGGTATGGACGTGAAGGACATCACCTATATCGACGGCACGGTCTTTAAGTGCAGGGAACTGGACGAAAGCCTGCCCACAATTATTCTGCCCGGCTACGAAGAGCTGCAAAAAAACAAGCGCACCTACGCCGAGTCCTTCAAGATCCAGTACGGCAACTGTGATCCTTTCACCGCCAAGCGGCTGGCAGAGCCCTATGGGAAGGAATATGTGGTGCAGAACCCGCCCCAGAAGCCCCTGACCATGGAGGAAATGGACGCGGTCTATGACCTGCCCTACTGCCGGGCCTATCACCCCAGCTATGAAAAACTGGGGGGTGTGCCCGCCATTGAGGAGGTCAAGTTCAGTCTGGTCAGCAACCGGGGGTGCTTCGGCGCCTGCTCCTTTTGCGCCCTGACCTTCCACCAGGGCCGCATCGTCCAGGTGAGAAGCCACGAATCCATTCTGGCCGAGGCAGAAAAAATGGTCAAAGACCCAGACTTCAAGGGCTACATCCACGATGTAGGCGGCCCCACCGCCAACTTCCGGCACCCCGCCTGCGAAAAGCAGATGACCAAGGGTGCCTGCGGCGGACGGCAGTGCCTCTACCCCACCCCCTGCAAAAACATGAACGCCGACCACAGCGATTATGTGGCGCTGCTGCGCAAGCTCCGAAAAATTCCCGGGGTCAAGAAGGTCTTCGTTCGCAGCGGCATTCGCTTTGACTATCTTTTGGCCGACTCCAAGGACACCTTCTTTCGGGAGCTGGTGCAGTACCACATCTCCGGGCAGCTGAAGGTCGCCCCGGAGCACGTGTCCGATGCGGTGCTCTGCCGCATGGGCAAGCCCAGGAACGCGGTATACAATCGGTTTGTGGACAAATATTTTGCTTTGAACAAGCAGTACAATATGAATCAGTTCCTGGTGCCCTATCTCATGTCCAGCCATCCCGGCTCTACCATGAAGGAGGCCGTGGAGCTGGCGGAGTACATCCGGGATATGGGCTACAATCCGGAGCAGGTGCAGGACTTCTACCCCACCCCCTCTACCCTGTCCACCGTCATGTACTACACCGGCCTTGACCCCCGGACCATGGAGAAGGTCTATGTCCCCACGGACCCCCATGAGAAGGCCATGCAGCGGGCGCTGATCCAGTACCGGAATCCCAAAAACTATTATCTGGTCAAAGAGGCGCTGATCAAGGCCCACCGGGAGGATCTGATCGGTTCCGGCCCCAAGTGCCTGATTCGGGCTGTTCCGCCCAGAAGCGGCGGCTACATCTCCGCCTCCAAGGCCCCGGGAAAGCCTGCCAAGTCTACTGCATCCGGGAAGGGAAATAACGCAAAAGGCGGAACTTTCCAAAAGGCCGGAAGGAACACCGGGAAAGCCCCTGCCGCCCATTCCGCAAAGGCAAGCAGGAACGCCCGTCCCGCATCTTCCGGTAAGAAGCGCTGACAGACAGTGTAATTTTCCCGTTTTGCACATATTCCGGCATTTTTCCTGATGTTTTTGGATTTTGGCTTCCACTTGGCTGTATCTTCAATACAATAAATCGGAATTTGTGGAGGATATTAAAATGGCGCAGATAATATGGGATGGCAATAAAAACTGGGAAAACGTTTGGGACGGTAAGCAGTCGTGGGACAGAGAGATTGAAGAAAAAAGCATTCCTGAAAATGCAGTTCTAATTGACAGACCAGATGACATAATTAAAGCATCAATTCCATACATGATTATCCCTTGTATTGTATGCTTTGTTGCAATTTTTACAAAAAAGGCGCAATCAGATGAATTTATATTTAATTTATGGTTTATGCCACTGTCATTTATTATTGGCTTTTTTGTTGCGATGCCGTTACATGAATTTCTTCATGCTATAAGTTATCCAGAGGGGGCAAAAGTTTATATAGGAGTATCTCTAAAACAGTTGAGAGCATATGCTGCATCCTCCGCAGCACTTAGCAGAGGACGATATATAATGATGTCATTGGCACCTTTGATTCCGGGGATAATCTTTCTTGCTGTTTTCGTGGTCTGCCCGATTTCAATGAAGTGGTTGATGACAATATGTGTAGTTCCTTCGTTTATGGGACTAATTTCTCCAGCACCCGATTATATGGATGTTTTAATCATATTGCGAAAGGTACCGAAGGGGGCAATGATTCAGGCAACAGAAAATGGATTGGTTTGGTATCTCTAATACGACAGATTACAGTTTATCAGTGAGGTCATTTCACATGAAAAAGAGAAAACACATCTGGATTTTGATTGCAATTGCCGTGCTGATATTGGGTGCCGTTGTTTCTTATTTTCTGCCAAAGCGCTTCGGCAGAAATGTGACCCCATCTCAGGTGGACCGCATATCCGTGTTCGACGGAAGCACCGGAACGAGCTTTCTCATTACAGCGCCGGAAGATATTGAATACATCGTAACCAATATTCAGAGCATTCCCATGAAGCGTGCCGGTTTCTCCACAAATCGAACAGGGTTTACCTTCAAAATCCGTTATTTAGACCATAGCGGTAAAGAAATGATTCCGGCCTTTTTTCTCAACAGTGACCGTACCATTTGCAAAGACCCTTTTTCCTACGTTTGCGGCGGCGGGTTGTGTTTTGATTACATACAGGAATGCGAAGAACGGTATCGAACCAACGTAACGGAGTCTATCGAAATGTCTACTGAATAAGCCGCTTTGCGGCTTATTCACGCACCGTCAGGTGCGCAATTCCATAAAAACGGCTCTTTGAAACCGTTTTTATGGAATTCAGACAGAAATCAATGCGTATCCGAATTGCATGGCGTTCCATGCAATTCGGCAGGTGCAAGGGGTTTGCACTTTTTAGCGCAAAACCCTTGCACCAGAACAACGCAAAAAATGCCTGAACGTCTTGACGTTCAAGGCGTTTTGCGTTGTTCAGTACGCATTATCGAAGAGAAGTAAACTCCCAAGTTCCAAATTGACGCAGTAAGCCCCAGGTCCGCAAAGACCTGGGGCTTATCATTTACATCTCCTGCCGACCCTCCAGGGCGCGGGACAGGGTGACTTCGTCGGCATATTCCAGCTGGCTGCCCACGGGAACGCCGTAGGCAAGGCGGGTGACCTTGATGCCCATGGGGCGCAGCAGCCGGGAAATGTACATAGCCGTGGCCTCACCCTCGGTATCGGGGTTCGTGGCCATAATGACCTCCTGCACGTCTCCCTCACCAATGCGCAGCATCAGCTCCCGGATCTTGATATCGTCCTGAGTCACCCGGTTCAAAGGGGAAATGACACCGTGGAGCACATGGTATACCCCCCGGTACTCCCGGGAGCGCTCCATGGCAATCACATCCTTGGGCTCTGCCACCACGCAGATGGTCCCATGGTCTCTGGTTTCATCCGCGCAGATGGGGCACAGGGGCTGATCCGTCAGATTCTGGCAGCAGGGGCAGGTGTGCACCGTGCGTTTGGCCTCCAGAATGGCATCCGCAAAGGCCTGAGCCTCCTCCAGCGGCATTTCCAGCACATGGAAGGCAAGCCGCTGGGCGGTTTTACCGCCGATACCGGGGAGTCTGGCGAACTGGTCAGACAGGTTTTGCAGGGACGCGGGAAAGAACTGCATAGCCCCTCCTTAGAACAGGCCGCCCAGGTTCAGTCCGCCGGTGAGCTTGGACATATTGGCAGAGGCCTCGCTGTCGGCCGTGCGCATGGCCTGGTTTACAGCCGCAATGATCATGTCCTGGAGCATCTCCACATCTTCGGGGTCTACCGCCTCGGGGTTCACCTTCAGTTCCAGCAGCTCGTGCTTGCCATTGACGGTAGCGGACACCATGCCGCCGCCGGACTGGGCGGAGAAGGTCTTGTTCTCCTGCTCCTCCTGCATACGCAGCATCTCCTGCTGCATCTTCTGGGCCTGCTTGAGCATGGCGGCCTGATTCATGCCGCCCATTCCACCGGGCATACCCCGGAATCCACCTTTTGCCATAATAAGATCTCCTTTAGAATTATCTGATTTTTACAATATCCTGATGGGCTCTGCCGAAATTCATCAGCTGCTCCATCCTGCCGGTATTTCCGGTCTGGGTGACATCCACCACCTTGATCTGCACAGCTCTGCCCAATCTGGCCGCCGCCTTTCGGGCGATGACCTCTTGAACGGACTTTGCACTGACCGACTCTGCCGGGAAGCTCCCCTGGCAGCGCAGCTCCAGAGTGTTTCCCCGCAGCACCCCACGGACAGGCGCCGTAGGCGTTGCCACAAAGAAGCCTGATACCGGCGGGCTGAGCTCCTGCCGGATCTCCCCTACCAGCTCCAGCCAAAAGCTGTCGCTGTTCACCGGGGCGAACTGCTGCGCTTCTGCATCCGGCGGGGCATCGCTGTCGTCCGGTATGGGCGGCAGCTCCTCTTCCGGTTCTGTCTGGGCCTCCGGTTGGGCAGCTGCCTTGGGTGCAGCCACAAACGCGCCGCTTTTCAGCTGGTCCTCCAGCCGGGTCAGTCTTGCATTCAGCGCCGAAGCGTCCAGGCTCAGCTCCGGGCGGCACAGCTCCACAATGCACAGCTCCGCATCCATGCGCCGTCCGGCGCTGCGGTTGAAGCCTGCAACCGTCTGCTGCACCAGCTCCATCATCCGCACGATCTCTCCCGTGGACAATCGCTTGGTGAGCTCCATGACCTCGGAATCCGGGGCCACGCCGGAGAGCATGGTGATCCCGGCCTTTGGGGCCGTTTTCATAACCAGCAGATCCCGCAGCAGGCTTTCCAGCTCATCGAGCAGAGCGCCAATGTCCTTGCCCTGGCTGTAAAGCTGGCTGAACAGGGCCAGAGCCTTGGCGGTATCGTGGTCCGCACAGAGCCCCAGCAGAGTCCCGCACTTCTGTTCCCCGGCGATTCCTAAGCACTCGTAGACCTTTTCCGCCGTGACCTCTCCTGTGGAGGCACTGGCGCACTGGTCCAGCAGGCTCAGGCCGTCACGCATACCGCCGTCAGCCAGCCTTGCCAAAACCCGAGCCGCGCCATCATCCAGGTCAATGCTCTCCTGATAGGCCACATATTGCAGTCTGGCGGCAATGTCCTCCTGGCTGATGCGCCGGAAGGAAAACCGCTGGCAGCGGGAGAGAATGGTGGCCGGGACCTTGTGCAGCTCTGTTGTGGCAAGAATAAAGAGCAGATGCTCCGGGGGCTCCTCAATGATTTTCAGCAGGGCGTTGAATGCGGACAGGGACAGCATATGCACCTCGTCCACGATATACACCCGCTTACGGACCTGGGACGGGGTATAGACCGCATCGTCCCGCAGATCCCGGACGTTGTCCACGCCGTTATTGGATGCGGCATCGATTTCCAGCACATCCATACAGGTCCCGGCATCAATGGCCCTGCAGGCCTCACACTGATTGCAGGGGTTGCCGTTATCCGGGTGCAGACAGTTGACCGCCTTCGCCAAAATTTTGGCGCAGCTGGTCTTGCCCGTGCCCCGGGAGCCTGTAAAAAGGTAAGCATGGCTCAGCTTGCCGGTGACCACCTGGGTTTTCAGGGTTTGGGTCACTGCCAGCTGCCCCGACACATCGTCAAAGGTCTGCGGGCGATATTTTCGATATAGCGCCTGATAGGCCATCTTTCCCCGCTCCTTTCCGCACGAATAAAAAAGATCGGCTCATAACAAGATCGCACACCTATATTTGAATGGATAGACGCTCCCTGAAACCGTGCAGCCAGCTCAAAAGCGGCAACCTCGCGGCACACGAAACATTCCGCTTAATGCTGCTTGGTTCCCCACCTGACATGGTTCACGGGGTCTCGTTGCGCAAGACCGCTTTCTCAACACCGCGGTAACGGCCCAAGAAAAATCTATCCACCCGGGTATAGGCATTCATCCCTGCTGTAGCGGATTGCAGGTACAGGGCACCGCTAACTCCCCGACTAGTGCGACCTTGTTATAAGCCGATCCAGCTTTTAACAAAGTGAAATTATTCAGTTCAGCTTGGTCTCGATGAAATCAGCCAGCTCCTGGAACGTAGTGATCTTCTGATCCTCCATGTCCAGCTCAACACCCAGCTCGCTTTCCAGATCCATGATCATCTCCACGATGTCCAGGGAATCAATACCCAGGCTCTCAAAAGTGCTGTCCGGCTTGATGTCATCAGGATCCAGCTCCAGCTGTCTGGCCGCATAGTTTACCAGCTTCTCGTACATGAAAATACTCCCTTCGTTGTCAGTCTCTTTGAAAGGTACCTTGGCTATTCTAGTACAACGAGGCGCATTTGTCAATGCTTGATTTTTTCGGCTGCTGCATTTCCCGCCGCGAAAGCGGTTGCCCAGGCAATTTGCAGATTAAATCCGCCGGTATAGGCATCGCAGTCCAATAGCTCTCCGGCAAAGAAAAGGCCCTCCGCCTTTTTGGAGGCCATAGTTTTGGGGTCCACCTCGCCGGTCTTCACGCCGCCGGAGGTAATGATTGCCTCTGCCACGGGGCGCTTGCCGGTGATCTCAATGGGAAAGGCTTTCAACAGCTGCACCAAGGCATGACGGGACTGCTTGGTCAGGCTGTTGGCCTGCAAATCATAGGGAATCCCCAGCCGGTCCAGCACCACAGGAATCATGGACCGGGGCAGCAGGTCCGTCAGCGCATTTTCCATGGAACGGTTCTGGTACAGGTCCAGGTCCCGCAAAATCCGGGCATCCAGCTTTCCCTCGTCCAGAGCAGGCTTCAGGTCCAGCACAAGGCGGCAGCCCTCTCCCTTGAGATGGCAGCTGGCGCTGAGCACCGTTGGGCCAGACACGCCGAAATGGGTAAACAGCAGCTCGCCAAAATCCTTATATAGGAGCTTTCCCTTGGCGTTCAGCAGCTTCACGCTCACATTGCGCAAAGAAAGGCCCTGCATTCTCTGGCAGTCCTCCCCGACGGTTTCCAGGGGCACCAGGCTGCCCTGGGGCGGCACAACCGTATGGCCTACGGATTGCGCAAGGGCATAGCCGTCGCCTGTGGAGCCGGTGGTTGGGTAGGAAGCGCCGCCGGTGGCCAGGATCACCGCCCGAGCATAGTAAGTTCCCTCTTCCGTCTTCGCCCCCAGGACCGTGCCTTCCCGGAAGAGGAGCTCCGTGACCCTTCCGGTGCGCAGCGTCACATGGGCATCCGCAAGAGCTTTTTTCAAGCAGTCCAGGATGGAGGAGGACCGGTCCGACATCGGGAACACCCGGTTGCCCCGCTCCGTTTTCAGCGGGCAGCCCAAGCCCTCAAAGAAGGCCTTTGTCTTCTCCGGCGGGAAGGCAGTCATGGCGCTGTAGAGGAAGCGGCCATTGCGGGGAGTGTTTTGCAGGACCTCCTCTGCCGTGCAGTCGTTTGTCACATTGCAGCGGCCCTTGCCGGTGATCAGCAGCTTTTTCCCCAGCCGGTCATTCCGCTCCAGCAGGACCACATTGGCCCCGTTTTTTGCGGCAGTAATGGCAGCAAACATCCCGGCAGGACCGCCGCCGATAACAAGTACGTCACTGGTCATCGGGCACTGCCTGCTTTTCATAGACATTATATTCGTCCCAGATGCGCTCCAGGGTCTCAAAGGTATGGGCAACCTCCCTCTCCTTTTTGGCGGCAATGGCAACGATCAAAGCATTGATCATGCTCAAAGGCGCCACCAGGCTGTCCACCAGAGAGACCATATCGCTCTTGGCCACCAGCACATGGTCACAGCACTGGCCCAAGGGAGAGAGCTTGCTGTCCGTAATGCCGATAACCGTAGCCCCGACGGAGCAGCAATACCGGGCTCCCTTGGTGGTGGAAGCGGAATACCTGGGAAAGCTGAATGCAATCACCACATCCTCCGGCCCCACGCTGACGATCTTCTCAAACATCTCACCCTGGCTGACGCCGGTGATGACATGGACATTGTTGAACATGTAGTTGAGATAATAGCCCAAAAAGCTGGCCAGGGGCGCCACGGAACGAACGCCCAGAATATAAACGCGCTTCGCCTTCAAAATAGCGTTGACCGCATTCTGGAACTCCTCCCGGCTGACGGTTTCCTCCGTCTGGCGGAGCTTTTCGATATCGGAATGGAAGACCGTGGAAATCACATCCTGATCCTTCATCCGGTCGTTGGCAACCTCAATGCGCTGCACGGAGGTCAGGCGGTTCAGCACCATCTCCTGCATGGCCTTCTGCATATCAGGATAGCCGTCAAAGCCCAGATCTACCGCGAAACGGACCACCGTAGACTCCGAAACGCCCACATTCTGGGCAAGCTTATTGGCGGTCATGAAGGCCGCCTTGTCATAGGATTCCAGGATATACTGGGCGATCCGCTTCTGTCCCTTGGAAAACCCGGACATATCCTCTTTTAATACCGAAAGAATATCACTGCTCAAGGTGATACCCCCTTATTCTGTTCTCCGTCCGGTTATGTAACCGTACTCTGTCATTCTAACAAACACGGCGGCAATTTGCAAGCGGTTGCGCCATAACTATTTTTTAAGTTTTTCAATTTCCGCCTGGGTCAGGCTGCGCCACTTCCCGGCGGGCAAGTCACCCAGGGTGAGGCTTCCCTCCCGGGTGCGCTTCAGCCGCAGGACCTCCATTCCGGCCGCCTGGCACATCCGGCGGACCTGCCGGTTCCGGCCCTCATGGATGACCACCTCCAGCCGGGCTTTCTGCCCGGTGCTTTCCAGCAGCCGCACCTTCGGCGGGCGGATGTGATAGCCGTCCAGCACAATGGGACGCTCCAGCAGCGGGAGCTTTTCGGGAGAAAAGCCGGAGACCAGGATTTCATAGGCCTTCTCCACCTCGTGGCTGGGGTGCATCAGCAGGTTTGCAAAGGCGCCGTCGTTGGTGAAGAGCAGCAAGCCCTCGGAATCCATATCCAGCCGCCCGATGGGATAGACCCGTGCCCCGCAGTCCGCCACCAGCCGGGCGGCATCGGGACGGCCCTTTTCATCGTGCAGTGTCGTCACGTAGCCTCTGGGCTTATGGAGCATCAGATAGAGCAGCTTCTCCTGCCGGGGAAGCTGCTTCCCATCCACCCGGATATCGTCCTTTTCGGGATCTGCCGTATCTCCCAGCGCCGCCGTCCGGCCATTCACGCTGACGCGGCCCGCCTTAATCCACGCCTCTGCCGCCCGCCGGGAGGCAACGCCCCGGGCTGAAAGGATCTTCTGCAAACGCTCCATAAGATTGCTCCCTTTTTCTATTTTCCAAATAACCGCTGCCATGGGGATTTCTTTTCCGGCGGCAGCTGCTCTACGGTCTCGCCGTAAACAAGCGGCACACGCCCTACGATTTTTCCGGAGAGCAGAACATAGGCTGTCCCTGCCTCCGCACCCTGGGCCACCGGGGCATAGGCAAAGTTCTGGCCGCCGATAACAATCTGTGGCTGCTCTCCTTGCGCCAGCGCAAAGGAGAAATTCTCTCCCGCCACCAGGCGGACCTTCCCTGCCCCGCCGAGGATCGTGCGCATTCCCAACTGCTCCCCGGCGCTGACGATCGGCACAATGCGAAAATCCGCAAACCCCGCTTCCAGCAGCGCCTGATGATCCCGCCAGTCGTCCGGCGCATCCATAGTGGCCGCCACGAGACGCCTGCCCTGCCGCTGGGCGCTGGAAACAAGGATTCTGCCGGCAGCCTTGGTGAAGCCGGTTTTGATACCCTCCGCCCCAGGCAGCAGCCACAGGAGCTTATTGTGGTTGCGCAGGGCTCTCCCCCCAGCCTGGACGGTTTTGGTGGACACCGTCTTGGCAAAAATGGGGTTCTCCATGGCGTAAGCCCCCAGCGCCGCCAGATCTGCGGCGCTGGAATAGTGGTCCGGGGCATCCAGGCCGTTGGGATTGGCAAAATGAGTGTCCTTCAAGCCCAGGTTCCGGGCCTTGTCGTTCATCCGCGCCACAAAGCCCTCCACCGTGCCGCCGCAGTAAATGGCCAGGGCCACGGCGGCATCGTTCCCGGAGGACAGCATAAGTCCATACAATAGCTCCTGGAGCGTCAGCACCTCGCCCTCCTGCAAATACATGGAGGAGCCCTCAATGCCCACAGCCTCCTTTGGGATGCGCATCCGGTCCAAAACGTTACACTGCTCGCAGATGAGCAGCGCGGTCATGATCTTGGTGGTACTGGCCATACGCGCCCGGGCGGCAGGCTCCCTTTCAAAAAGGTGTCTGCCCGTAACGGGCTCCAATGCAACCGCCTGACGGGCGGACAGCGCATTCGCCTGTACCGGCAACAGCAAAACGGCAGCCAATATCGCAGCCGCCGTTTTGGCAAAAAAATCTCTCATTCTTCTCACCCTGGCTTAGAATGCCCGGATGGAAGCCGATTATTCCTTCTTTTTCTCGAAGAGTGCGGAGATGCGGTCCAGGGTTTCCGGGACCATTTCCACAATTCGGTCCGCCGTGGTGTTGGCGGGCTCGGCAATGGTCAGGATCCGCACATTGCCATCCTTTACCACCAGGAAGCACACGGGGGTCACCTTCACACCTGCACCCACACCGCCGCCGAAGGGGTTCTGAGCCGGTGCTTTGGAGGAGACGAAGTCCGAACCGCCGCCACCCAGGCCGATGCTGATCTTGGACACGGGGATAATGGTCACGCCGTCCACCGTCTGAATGGGCTCGCCCACCACCGTATTGGAGTCCACCATTTCCCGAATCTTGGCAATGGTGCTCTCCAGCATATTGGGAAGTTTTTCACTCATTTGTTGCCACCGCTTTCTTCAATGATAAAAACTGTTTGAGCATTCGAATGCCATAGACCACCAGCAGCGAAACGATTCTGCCAACGGTTATGGTCAAATCCACAGCAAAAGAAACCGCTGTCTCTTCGCCGCAGAAGTCGCAGCGGATATCCAGGTTTCGTTTTTTGATGACAAAGGCCCTGTCGATCAAGGGCATCAGGTTTCCCAGGGCGGCCCAGGCTCTGCCGTAGTTTTGGGCAAGGTCCGCCGGATCGTCTCCCGCCATGGTTAGAACGAAGGTCAGCTCATTCAAACGCAGCTTCCGCCGCAGACTGCCCAAAAAATCCAGGGCAGTAGGAAGCAAGGGCAGGAAACGCTTCCAGTCCCCCTTCGGCTGCGCGGGCTTCTCCTCCGGCCGGGGCGCGGCAGGAGAAGCCGTCTGTGGCTTCTTCGGCTTCTCCTTTTTGGGGCGGTCCATCTTCCTTTTCAGCCAGTCCGGCAAGGGGTAAAGCCGAATAGGGAGCTTTCCAATCAGCACTCCTGCGGAAAAACTCTGCCCGTCAAACCGAATCCTGCCGCCCAACGGCAGGCAGTTCAGCGCAGCCAGGATTGCCAGAAAAATCAGCCAGCCCATTTATGCCTTCTCCGGCTGGGCCGGGGCCTCCTGGGAGGACTCCTCCTCCGGCAGCTCAATGGGCTCTCCGAAGGCAATTTTGTCGATGGGAGGCAGCTCCTCCAGAGATTGCAGACCAAAGGTCCGCAAAAAGTCCGGCGTGGTTTTGTACTGAATGGGGCGGCCGGGCACATTCAAACGCCCCGCCTCTTCAATCAGCTTCTTGTTCAGCAGCGCCGCCACGGAATAGGAGCTGTCCGCACCGCGAATCTGCTCTACCATTGCCTTGGTTGCGGGCTGGTAATAGGCAATGATCGTCAATGTCTCCAGCTGAGAGGCAGAAAGCTTGGGCGGCTTCCGGGTTTCCAGGGTTTTGGTGATATAATCCGCCATTTCTCCGGAGGATACCATCTGATAGCCCTGTTCCAGCTTTAGAATGCGGATACCACGCCGGTCATAGGCCAGCTTGTCCGCCAATGCATCCGCTGCCTCGGTGATGTCCTTGGGGTCGACCTCCAGGGTCTGAGCAAGGCGGGAAATCTCCACCCGTTCCCCGGCGGCGAACAGGATGGCTTCGATTATACGCTGCAGCTCTTCGCGCTCCATTAGCTCATTTCTCCTTCCACGATGGGTTGCTTCTCCAGCAGCCGGACATTGGGATTCTCACCGCTGGTATCGTCCTCCAACGTGATGGCGTTGGTCTTGCATAGCTCCAGAATGGCCAGAAAGGTTGCCACCACCTCGGAGCGGGTCTTGTTGCCCCGGAACAGGCTCTTCAGCCGCTCCACACCCCGCAGAAGCAGCTGCCTGAGCACCTCGCCGGACTTCCGGGCCACAGGATAGGGCTCCTTGCCCACGATGCCCTTAAAGTTCTGGGTTGGAGGCGGCAGCTGGCGCTGGCTGCGCTCGGAGATCATTTCCAGGGCCCGCAAAAGGTCCTTCACATCGTGCTGATACCGGTAGCCGCCCACCTTTTTCAGGGGCTCCGGCTCCTTTGTAAACAGGCACCTGCCGATTTCATTTCTGGGCTCCAGTTCTGCCACAGCCAGACGAATCTGCTCCATGGCCTCCCGGCGGCGGCGCTCGATCAGTCCCTGACGCAGCAGGTCCAGCTCATCCTCTGCCTCCTGCTGCTCGGCGGCGGAGAGAAGCATCTTTGTCTTGATCAGCATCAAGTGAGAGGCCATGGTGATAAACTCACTGGCGATCTCCATATCCAGCCGCTTCATCTCATCCAGGTAGGCAAGGTATTGCTCCAAAATGGCTGTAATGGAGACATCCTGGATCTCGATCTTATTCTTGCTCAGCAGCAAAAAAATCACATCCAGAGGCCCCTCAAAATCCTCCCGCACCTCTGTGCGGGTATGGACAATGCCCTCCAGCCTGTATTGGGGTTCCGACATACTTCGATTCCTCTTCCTTCAAACAGCCTTTCCCCGGAAAAGGAACCCACGCAGAGGCTTTCCCGGCTGTTTCAATCAAAATAGCATACTTTAGGGGTATTATACCATTCCTTCGTCCACTGCGCAAGGCATAAATAAAAAAATATACAAATTGTATCAAAACGATTGCAATTTACGACAGAGTGTGATAAGATACCCCTAGAAAATGTCCGCTGGAGGGATGGTTCGTGGCCAAGAAAAATCGGTATCGTGCTTTGGAAAAATTGATGACGGAAGTTCTTTTGGGAGATGCCCTTGTTTTTATACTTTTTTTGATTTTCTCCTCCAAGGGACTGAACGTGCTCCGTGTCATTACGGCTACCCTGTCGATCCTGGCCTCCATTCTGTCCGTTGGCTGGCTGTTTATCACGGGGGAACTGCTGCGCAGAAGAAGCTTCTGGATGGTGACAGGCTTCGTAGGAATTTTCCTGTGCCTGATCGTCTCCCTTCTGCTCAAGTATCCCTGCCCACCCATTGTTTGACGGAAAATTTTTGCCCGGCTCTGCTTCAGAGCCGGGTTATTTTTCGCCCTTCATGAACCTTTTTGCCTTTGCCGCCGTCTATATAAATGAAACCGGTTTTCTATTTCAAAAACAGGAGGTGAATACATGGAATTGTTTGAAGCACTTTTGGCGCAGGAACAGGTTACAAAAACGTCACATACCTTTGCAGGCCCTTGTTCTGGCGGCGGACCTCGGCCTGGGCGGCCTCGATGGGGTCTGCCTGGTCAGCCTGGGCCCAGGCCCGGGTGACCATGTTTCCTGTACAGTAGGCACCGCCGCGGCCCAGACGGTCGAAGGCCAGGGAGACGTTTTTCAGATTGGCGCTGGGATAATCCAGCCCGTCCGCCAGCAGGAAAAGATTGGTATATTTTCCCCGGAGATTTTTCAGGCTCTCCGGTGCCCCGGCAGAGGCGGCCACACCCACCCGGGCATAGCCAAATTTCCCCGTAAGGTTTTCGGCGTAGCGGGAGATGCGGTCTGCCGCAGCCATATGGACCAGGCGGCTGCCCGTCAGCAGGTCCTGCAGCTCCGGGGCCGTGCGGTTTGGGGTTCTGGCCGTGACAAAAACATCCCTGCGGGCGGTTTCACACTCCGGAAGGAAGGGCTCTAAAACATCGCTGCCTGCATAGAAGGGAATCTGCACACCGTCGCAGCCATAGGAAGCCGCGGTTCCGGCGCACAGCTCCGCCATTTCCCGGCAGGTGAGCTCCGGAGCTTCAAGCAGCACATAGTAGCCCAAATCAGCAGCGGCCTTCAAAAGCTCCGGCAGAATGCGCAGCATCTCGCCGCCCAGCAGCGCAAAGGCGCTGAGCCGGAAGCGGACACCGGGAACGAGTCCTTTCAGGCCCTTTAATAGCTCCAGAACATACTGCTTGTATCCATTTTCGAAGCACTCCCCTGCCCAGTGTTCCGGCAGCTGCCCGGGATAAATTGTCATATCCACAATCAGCGCCGATTTGCGCTTTCTGATTTTTTCCTGTAGTACGTCTATCGACATAGCCAATCCTCCCGCGTTCTCTTTGGATTTATTCAGAGTTTCCTTGAGTATAGCATAGTTTTTGTCGGAAAGAAAGAGGAGAAAAAGCTTCCAGTCTGTTTTTTCGATTCTGGGGCATACTAACGCCATCCTGCAAAAAAGGAGGAATGGAGTATGAACGCAAAAGGCTGGGCGATCTCCGCGGGACTGGGCGCTGCCGCCGGTATGGTGGCCGTGCTGATGATGCCCCGGAACAATCCCACCCGGAAGCTGGCAGCAAAGGCCGCCGACAAGATGGAGGACATGGCCTGGAAAATTTCGGACACCCTGTCGGACAAATTTGAGGATATGTAAAGTTTTCAGCGGCACGCCCGGATTTCGAGCGTGCCGCCAATTTCTTATGTTTCGGCTTCCTGAACGTCGAGCTTGACAGCTCCATCCTCCATTCGGGCAGAGATGCCGGAAATGGGCTTCTCGAAGCTGTCGATGACCGCCTCGCTGATGGGATCCTCCAGCTCTTTCTGGATGGTTCGTCGCAGATTCCGGGCACCGTAGACCACGGAATAGGCTTTGTCCACCAGGTTCTGCCGGACCTGGTCCGTCCAGGTGAAGGTCAGGCCACGGTTTTGCAGACTGCTGTGCAGCTCCTCCAGCATAATATCCGCAATGCCCAGGAAATCCTCCTTGGTCAGATGGTTGAAGGTGATGATCTCATCTACCCGGTTCAGAAACTCCGGCCGCAGGAAGCTCTGAAGGGCCTTCATGGTCTTCTCCTTCACCTGGTCCGTATCCGTGCGGCCAAAGCCCATACCGCTGACACCACCCTCGGAACCGGCATTGGTGGTCATGACGATAATGGCATTTTCAAAATTCACGGTTCTGCCCTGAGAATCCGTAATGCGGCCGTCGTCCAGAACCTGCAGCAGAATGTTCATCACATCCGGGTGGGCCTTTTCGATCTCATCAAAGAGCACTACGCTGTAAGGCTTCCGGCGGATCATCTCCGTCAGCTGCCCTGCCTCGTCATAGCCCACATAGCCGGGAGGCGAACCGATGAGCTTGGAAACCGTATGCTTCTCCATATACTCGGACATATCCAGCCGGATCAGGGCATCGGTGCTGTCGAACATATCGTTTGCCAGGCACTTCACCAGCTCGGTCTTGCCCACACCGGTGGGGCCGGCAAAGATGAAAGAAACCGGGCGGCGCTTGGGGGAAATGCCAACGCGATTGCGCCGGATGGCCCGGGATACTGCCTCCACGGCGTGATCCTGCCCAACGATATGGGCTTTCAACCGCTCGTCCATGCCTTTAAGCTGCTTGTATTCCTGGGCCTTGATCTTGGCAGCAGGGATCTTCGTCCACAGCTCAATGATGCGGGCCAGATTATCCATGGTCACAGCGGGGGCAGGGACTTTTTCCAGCTCCTCGATTTCCCCGGCAATCTGGCACAGCTTGCTGCGGATGGTGGCAAGGCGCTCAAAGTCCGTATTCTCTGTATCCTCATTGAGCATTTTCAGCTCCAGCTCATAGTCATCCCGCTCTTTTTTCAGCTCTGCAAGCTTGGAAATCTCCTTGCTGCGCAGATTCACATCGGAGCAGGCCTCATCCAGCAGGTCAATGGCCTTATCCGGCAGGAAGCGGTCCGTAATATAGCGCTCGGAGAGGATCACGCACTGGCGGGCAATCTCCGGAGAAATGGAAACCCCATGGAACTGGGCATAGGTCTTGGAAATGCCCTGCATGATCTGGCAAGCCTCCTCAATGGTAGGCTCCGCCACGGTCACAGGCTGGAAGCGGCGCTCCAGGGCCGCATCCTTCTCGATATACTTGCGGTACTCATTGAAGGTGGTGGCACCGATAACCTGAATTTCCCCTCGGGACAGGGGCGGCTTTAGAATATTGGCGGCATTCATGCTGCCCTCGGCATCGCCTGCGCCCACCAGATTATGAACCTCGTCAATGACCAGGATGATATTGCCGCAGGCCTTGATCTCCGTGATCAGGCTCTTCATGCGGCTTTCGAACTGGCCCCGGAACTGGGTGCCCGCCACCAGAGCGGTGAGATCCAGCAGGAAAACCTCCTTGTCCCGCAGCTTATAGGGCACATCCCCCGCCACAACTCTCTGGGCCAGGCCTTCTGCAATGGCTGTCTTGCCAACGCCGGGCTCGCCCACCAGGCAGGGATTGTTCTTCTGGCGGCGGTTCAGAATCTGGATGACCCGTTCCGTCTCCACGTCCCGGCCGATGACCTTGTCCAGCTTGCCCTCCCGGGCCCGGGCTGTCAAATCCATGCAATAGTTATCCAGAAACTTATGCTTGCTCTTTTTTTCCTTTTTCGGCTCCTTCTCCTTGGTCTCGGCATTCTCCGGCTGCTTGGCAGGCTTTGGGAAGCCGCCAAAGAGCTGATTCATCAGCGGGAAGGTTGCGGTCTGGCTGTCCACCTCGTCGCTTTCGCCCTCGCTGTCGTCCTTCTGGCCGAACATACTGCTCATTTCATCGGAGATCATATCTAAGTCCTCTTCGGAAATGCCCATCTGTTTTACGGCCTGATCGATTTGGGGAATGCCCAGAGTTCTGGCACATTTGATACAATAGCCCTCATTCAGGGTAACGCCGTTCTCCACCTTGGTGATGAAGATCACAGCAACATTCTTTTTGCATTTGCAACACATTTTTGGCTGCATTCTATTCACTCCTTTGCAGGGTTTGCCCTGCCGCAAGGTTCCAAAGCGGAGTCCTTGCGCATTCTTTTGCATGTACTATAGCACATAGCCGTAAAAAAAGGGAAAACAAATTGTGAATGGAAAACAGCAAGGGCGGCCGTGACCATGCCCCTGCTGTTTGAAAACACGTTATTCCTCCTGGAAGGTATCCCGGCAGGAGCACTCGAATTTGTCTGCCCCGTCGTCATACCACAGGTGGGTCATGTACAGTCCCCCCGGCGGCACCGTCGGGCCCGCTGCCGTGCGGTTGCCGGAATCCAGAATGGCACCGATCTCGCCGGGGGCAATCTTCCCCTCTGCGGCATAAACCACGGTTCCGGCCATGGCCCGGGCCATGTTGTAGAGGAAGCCGTTGGCACAGACCTTCAAAACCACCAGGTTGCCCCGCCGCTCCACATTGTAGTAGTAAACCGTTCGAACCGTGGACTTCACATCCGTACCCACCGAGCGAACCGCCGCAAAATCATGGGTTCCAACGAACTGGTCCGCCGCCGCCTGCATGATGGCTTCGTCCAGATGCCGGGGATAAAACCATGCCCGGTCCACATAAAAAGGGTCCTTTAGTCTGGAATTGTAAATCTGGTAGGTATACTCCTTGCGGACGCAGGAGCCGATGGCATTGAAATTTTCATTCACCTCAAAGGCCTTTGTCACCACAATGTCACAGGGCAGATGGGTATTCAGCGCATAGGGAAGCCGCTCCACCGGAATGGTTGAAGTCGTTCGGAAATTCGCCACATAGCACCGGGCGTGGACTCCTGCGTCCGTCCGGCCGCAGCCGGTCACGTGGACGCTGTGGCCCACCACCTGAGCGGCGGCCTTTTCCAGGGTTTCCGCCACGGTTGGCAGATTCTTCTGGACCTGCCAGCCATGGTAGCGGGTGCCGAGATAGGTCAGAAATAAGGCAATATTGCGCATTTCTTCCTCACAGTCCGAAGCCGGCCAGGACAGCAATCACCGCAATCAAAGCAGCCAGTCCGCCGAAGGCGAAGAAGTCATTGCGGCCATAGCGCAGCAGCTTCATTTTTGTGCGGCCCTCGCCGCCCTGATAGCACCGGCACTCCATAGCCGTGGCCAGCTCATCCGCCCGGCGGAAGGCGCTGATAAACAGAGGCACCAGCACAGGGATCAGGGCCTTTGCCCGGTCGATAATGCTGCCGGTTTCAAAATCCGCGCCTCTGGCCTTCTGGGCGTTCATGATCTTGTCGGTCTCCTCAATCAGTGTGGGAATGAACCGCAGGGCAATGCACATCATCATAGACAGCTCGTGGACAGGCACATGGAGCTTTTTCAGGGGGCCCAAAAGGCTCTCCAGGCCGTCCGTCAGGGAGATGGGGGACGTGGTATAGGTCAGCAGGAAGGTGCCGGAAATCAGCATCAGAATGCGGCTCGTCATAAAGATCGCCCGCTTCAGGCCCTCTGTGGTGATGGACAGCTTCCAGAGCTTCACCAGCACCACGCCGCCATCGGAATAGAACAGATTCAGCACGCCAGTGAACACCAGAATGATCACCAGCGGCTTCATGCCCGATACAATGGACTTGGGCGGGATCTTCGACACAGAGATGGCAAAAATCAGAAAGCACAGCACCACCCCATAGGAAATCCAGCTCTTGGCCAGAAACAACGCCACAATATAGAGAATTACGCCCAGCAGCTTCGTGCGGGGATCCAGGCGGTGAATCACAGAGGTTCCGGGGAAATACTGCCCCAGGGTAATGTCCTTCAGCATACGCCCTTCCCCTCCTTCAGCCGCAGAAGCTCAGCAACCGCCTGGTCAATGGTATAGACATTCTTCACATCCACGCCCAGGGAGCGCAGCCGCAAAAACACCTGGGTCACCTTGGGAATGCTCAGGCCCATATCCAGCAGCTCCTGCACGTGCTCGAAAACCTCTCCCGGGGCGGCATCCATGGCAAGGCGGGAACCGTTCATAACCAGCAGCCGGTCTGTCAGTCTGGCCACATCCTCCATGGAGTGGCTGACCATGAGCACCGCCGCATTCTTAGCTGCCCGATAGGCCCGGATGTTGCCCAGAATCTCCTCCCGGCCCACAGGGTCCAGCCCGGCCGTTGGCTCGTCCAGAATAAGCACTTCCGGCTCCATGGCGATGACGCCGGCGATGGCAACTCTGCGCTTCTGCCCGCCGGACAGGTCGAAGGGCGAAACCTCCAGCTGCTTTTCCGTCAGGCCCACAAAGCCCGCAGCCTCCCGGACCCGGCGGTCGATTTCTTCCTTGGTAAGGCCCATATTGGTTGGACCGAAGGCGATGTCCTTATAGACCGTCTCTTCAAAGAGCTGATACTCGGGATACTGGAAGACCAGCCCCACCCGGAACCGGGCGGCTCTTGTAAGCTTCTTATCGGACCAGATATCCTGGCCGTCCAGCAGCACCCGGCCGGAGGTGGGCTTTAGCAGGCCGTTGAGCTGCTGCATCAATGTGGATTTTCCGGAGCCGGTGTGGCCGATGATGCCCACAAACTCTCCGGGATTTATGGAGAAGGACACCTGATCCAGAGCCTTATGCTCAAAGGGGGTGCCAATGCTGTAGATATAAGTCAGGTCTTCCACCTGCAAAATTGGTTTCAATGTCAATTCCTCCCACACGTCAGGCCTTCAGCCAATCATAAAGTGCCTGCGCGCATTCTTCGGGGGTCAGCGCATCCAGAGGCAAATCAAAGCCCTTTTGCCGCAAAGCCCAGCACAGCTCCACACTGTCCGGGGCCGCAAGGCCCAGCTTGTGCAGCATCTCCACCTGTGCAAACACCTGCTTGGGCGTTCCGTCCGCCGCAACCTTGCCCTTGTCCAGCACAATAACCCGCTGGGCCTGTGCCGCCTCGTCCATATGGTGGGTGATGAGCACCACGGTAATTCCCTTTTCCCGGTTCAGCTTTTCCACGGTCTGCATCACATCCGCCCGGCCTCGGGGGTCAAGCATGGCGGTAGGCTCGTCCAGTACAATGCACTTGGGTTCCAGGGCAATGATTCCCGCAATGGCCACGCGCTGCTTCTGCCCGCCGGAGAGCAGATGGGGGGCGTGCTCCCGGTATTCGTACATACCAACCTGCTTTAAAGCCTTGTCCACCCGGCGGCGGATCTCCGGGGCTGCCACACCCAGATTCTCCGGGCCAAAGGCCACGTCCTCCTCCACCACGTTGGCAACGATCTGGTTGTCCGGGTTCTGGAAAACCATGCCCACGCAGCGGCGGACTGCCATAATTCGGTTCAGGTCGGAGGTGTCGATGCCGTCCACATACACCTTTCCGCCGGAAGGCAGCAGGATCGAATTGAAGTGCTTTGCCAGAGTGGATTTTCCGCAGCCGTTGGTGCCTAAGATCGCCACAAAGCTACCGCTTTCAATGGTAAGATTTAAGTTTTCGAAAACCTGGGTCCCTTTCTGCCCGTCCAGGTCCGGATAGGCATAGGCCAGGTTTTCCACAGTTATAATATCTTCCAAAAGTGGATCCTCTTTTCTCGGGATTTTGTTTTTTCAGGGCGTCCATCTGCCGGTGGAGCCGCAGGGCAGGATCAGGCCGGACTCCTTCACGGGAAGGCCCAGCTCCCCTGCCGCAGTCTTTCCGCCGTGCTCCGGACCAAAGACCACATCCGAGGCATAGCTCACCGCCGAGGGGGCAAGGCCCGTGGTATAGGAGTTGATGATCACGAACAAGGGGTCGTCCGTCAGGAGCTTGGCCGTCTGCTGCAAAAACGGGAAGAAGCTGGTTTCCATCTTCCAGATCTCGCCGCCGGGTCCCCGACCATAGCTGGGCGGGTCCATGATGATGCCGTCATATTTCCGGCCCCGGCGCAGCTCCCGCTGGATGAACTTGCCGCAGTCGTCCACGATCCAGTGGATGGGACGGTCTGCAAGGCCGGAAGCCACAGCATTTTCCTTGGCCCAGGCTACCATGCCCTTGGCTGCATCCACATGGAACACCTCTGCCCCGCCGGCCGCAGCTGCCAGAGTTGCGCCGCCGGAATAGGCAAATAGGTTCAGCACCCTTACGGGGCGGCCCGCAGAGGCCACCCTTTCCCGAATAAAGTCCCAGTTGGCCGCCTGCTCCGGGAATACGCCGGTGTGCTTGAAGTTCATGGGCTTGACATTGAAGGTCAGATAGTCCCTGTACTTGATCTGCCAGCGCTCCGGCAGATGATGGTCCGACCAGTGTCCGCCCCCTGTAGAGGAACGGATATAGCGGGCATCCTGCTTTTTCCACATAGGATTGCTGTGAGGGGTGCTCCAGATAACCTGGGGGTCCGGGCGAACCAGGATATATTTTCCCCAGCGCTCCAGCCGCTCCCCGTCAGAGGCATCCAAGACCTCATAATCCTTCCATTGATCCGAAATCCAAAGCATGGTTTCTCTCCTTTATTTCTCTCTTACCAGATAAAATCGTCGTCAGAACCGTCACCCGTGCTCCAGCCGCCGTTGTCTCCGGTGTTTCCACCGTCATCCGGGTTGCCGTTGTCCTGACCGCCAAAGTCCATATAGGACTGCTGGTTGTGAACCGGGCACACCACGTAAGGGGTATCCGCACCGGGGTTGGCATCCCCCCGGAAGCCGTGCCAGGCAATGGGATTGCCGTCGTTGTCCACCAGATAGACATAGCCATCCTGATAGTATTCCGACTTCAAGCCGGAATTCATAGCCGCCTTGATCTCATCCACCTCACTCTGGGTCAGCTTTACCAGAGAGCGGGTCTCAATCTGCGCATCGGGGAACAGGCTGCAGAAGGGCGTTGCCACGCCCCCGCCGGTGACACAGTAGTCCACCTGCACGTGCTTGTCACAATACTCCGTAGGTGCATCCTCCGGATAGCAGTTCACCGTAGCCACCCGGGAAATGCCCCGGGCATCGGCAGAGCAGGCCGCCGTGGCCAGCTTGCCGGAATCCAGGCAGACCGTTACACTCTGGAAGGACGCGCCGCTGTAGAGGGGCACGGCAGGCTTCCCCTCATGCAGAGGCTGCATGACCATCTTCCACAGACGGGCGGCGGGGTTACCGTAGTTGCCAGTCAGATTGATCTGCTCCGGCTGGTTATAGCCACACCACACAGCTGCGGTGTAGTAGCCAGTGTAACCGCAGAACCAGCGGTCCCGGTTGCTGGAAGTTGTGCCGGTCTTACCGGCAATGTTCTGGCCCTGGAAAATGGCTGCGCCGCCGGTGCCGTAGTTGGCGGCATTGTACAAACAGTAGTTCATATATTCCACGGTCTTCTCCCGCAGAATCTGGCGGCTGTCCTGGGTATTGTCCAGAATCAGCTGACCGTCGGAATTATAGACCTTGGTGTAGAGCCGTGCCTCCCGATAGGTGCCATTGTTGGCAAAGGTGGCATAGGCCGCACTCATTTCCCTTACGGTGGAGCCCACGGTCAGCGCGCCCAGTGCAAGCGGCGCCACGCCCACGTCCGAAAGGCTCTGGCCGTTGGACAGGGCATAGCTGCTGGTCAGGGAATCCTGACCGAAGTTGTATTTTGCAAAGCTGTAGCCATAGTCCGTGCCAATGGCCGTCAGGGTATTGGCAGAAATGGCGTTGACCGAGGAAACAATGCCGGAGAAGATGGTTCTGGAATAGTTGTATTGCCGGCTGTCGTTTCTGGGGAAGGGTGTTCCGTCGTTGTACATCAAGGGCATATCCTTAATGACCGTTGCGGGGCTGAAGCCGCCCTTTTCAAAGGCAGGAGCATACACGGAAATCGGCTTCTGAGAGGAGCCCGTCTGCAGCTTCGCCTGGGTGGCCTTGTTGTAGGCGAAGAAGTCCGTCTTCTCTCCCACGCCGCCGGACAGTGCCACCACATCGCCGGTCCGGTTGTCGATAACCACAATGGCGGACTGGAGCTGCTGGGTGGAGCGGGTGGTGGGGATATTCTCCAGATTGGTATAAATGGTATCCACCTGGTTCTGCACGTTCATATCCAGGGTGGTATAGATATGGTAGCCGCCCTTCTGGATGCGCTCCAGGTAGTAGTTCCGGGTCTTCTCTCCGGCGCTCTCCCAATCCACGCCATCCTGGGCTGCCAGATCGGAGGCCACGTCCAAAATGGCCGCATCCACAAACCAGGAATACACATTTTGAGAGGCGTCCTGGTTGACAGAGGTCAGGCTGCCGCAATTAGGGCAGTAATAGTGGCTGCCCTCCTGATGGAAGGTGCTGACCGTGCCCGCATAGCCGCAGCTCTCGCAGACAGCCCAGCGGTCCGCCGCGTCGATACCCTCCTTAAAGACCATCTCCTGATTGACGGCCTCATCATACTCCTCCTGGGTCAGGTAGCCCTGGGAGAGCATTTCAGAGAGCACATTCAGCTGGCGATAGCGGTTCCGGCCCGCGCCGTCCCGCATCTCGCCCTTGTACTTGAAGACATTTTCGGAATAGGGATTGAACAGGGACGGGTTATTGGTAATGCTGATGAGGCTGGCGCACTCTGCCGTGGTCAGGCTCTGCAGCTCCTTGCCGAAGTAGGCAGCAGCCGCGCTCTTCACGCCGTAGCAGCCCTTGCCCAGATAGATGCGGTTCAGGTACTCATACATAATGAGGTCCTTATCGTATTCCTTTTCAAACATCTGGGCCCGGAAAATCTCCATGACCTTTCTCTGCACCGTAATGCTGTTCTCCTGGCTGACGTTTTTGATCAGCTGCTGGGTAATGGTGGAGCCGCCGAACTGGGAGTCTCCGCCGAAGAACATATTCATGCAGGCCTTGACCGTGGTGATCCAGTCCACGCCCTGATGCTCATAAAAGCGCTTGTCCTCAATGGCCACCGTGGCATTGATCAGGTCCTGAGGGATCTCGTCCAGAGTGGCAATCTGCCGGTCCGTGGTGGTATAAATCTGCTGCAGCTGCTGAATATCGCCGTTGCTGTCCACATAATAAAGGAAGGAGGTCTTTTCAAGATCGTAGTCATCAATGGACCAATCCGAAGCTTCCTTCAAGATATCGTTCTGCAGATAATCCCCCAAGGTGCCCACAAAGACCACGCCGCAGATCAGCAGAATCAGCGCAACCGTCAGCGCCGCGCCAATGGCGATCTTCACCACCGACAGTGCCGTGCTGCCCAGGGTATAGAGGGTCTTCAGCGACCAGTGGGGATTCCACTCCTGCCGCAGCTTCTTTCTCCTTTTTTTGGAATTTTCATTTGCCATGCGTATAACCTCCAATGCCGCTCTGGGCGGATTGTGCCTTTCTGTTGAGTAAGACAGAGCTTTCCGTCATATCATCCGCAAATTATACCATATTCCTGTCAAAAGGGAAAGCCCCAATTTCTGAATAATCCGTAAAATTCCTGTCGGCACAAAAATCGAAATGCGATCAATTTCTATAAGTATTCCCGAAAAAGAGTTTGAATTATCGTTCTTTTCCCGGATATAATATAGGGAACTCGCCTCTTCCGGAAGGTGCCGGAAAGGGGAAGCATATTTTCCTCTTGATTTTTCCGCCGTCTGGTTGTAGAATACAGACAAAGAGAACCCATATTCAAAGGAGCAATCTATGGAAGATCAATATGGATCCGACTTTATCACCATCGTGGATGAGGACGGCAAGGAATATGAGCTGGAGGTTCTGTCCACCCTGGAGTACAACGGTGAAACCTATATGGCCGTAATTCCCGCTGATGCCGGTGAGGAGGGCGCAGAGCTTTCTCTGGAGGTGAGCATTCTCAAGTCCACCGAGGAAGACGGCGAGCCCCTGCTGACCGCCATTGAAGATGAGGAAGAGCTGAGAGCCGTGTACGACCTCATTATGGAGGAGCTGTACGCGGAGGACGAGACGGAAGAAGAGGACGAATGATCCTTTCTTTCCCTGCTTGGTGCGTGTTGTGTCCTTTTGGACCCACATTTTTGAATTGGGAAGTTAGACTTCCCGGCGGGATTGCAGACCTCCCGCCCTCGCTTCGACGTAGGGTGGACGCTGGGAGCAGAGAACGCCGGGAGCGGCAACCCACCTGCCGTTTCGTGCAGGTCATAATTGGATGCAGTACGGCTAAAGCGGGGTGCCCGGAGGACTTCGGTCCTCCGGGTTTTTCTGTTTCTTTGTAAATTTCCTTTTTTCCTCTTGAAACCCTGAAAGTTTTCCGCTATAATAACCGGGTCTATCTGCAAAACCCACGCAGAATCGTCAGACCTATGAAAACGAGAGGAAATGATACCATGAGTGCATCCAGCAAGAAGAAGCTTCATGCTGAAGAAGCCAATGCCAAGCTGACCGAAAAGCAGCTGGCTCAGCAGAAGGAAGACAAGAAGGTCAAGGCCTATACCATCGCCTTCGCCGCTGTGCTTGTCGTCCTGGTTCTGGCAGCCGCTTTTGTCGGCATTAACCGTGCCGTCTCCAACAGCGGTTCCCGGGAAAAGAAGACCGTAGCTCTGACTCTGGGCGATACCACCCTGAGCAATGCCGAGCTAAGCTACTATTTCATCGACACCGTCAACAATTTCTACTCCCGGAACGGAACCTACGCCGCCCTGTACGGCCTGGACACCACCAAAGCTCTGGACCAGCAGGTCTTTGATGCCGACGCAGGCACCACCTGGGCAGATTACTTCCTGAGCTCTGCCGAGCAGAGCGCCCGGGCCACCTACGCCATCGCCAAAGAGGCAGCTGCCAACGGCTACGAGCTCAGCGAAAGCGACCAGTCCCAGCTGGATTCTCTGGAGTCCACCCTGTCCCTGCACGCTTCCGTCTATGGCTACTCCAAGCCCGAGGCCTACCTGAAGGCCATGTACGGCAACGGCGCAACCCTGGACAGCTACAAGGAATACTACCGTGTGAATCTGCTGGCCAGCGGCTATCAGACCGAGTACCGGGACAGCCTGACCTACACCGACGAGCAGGTAGAAGCTAAGGACGCCGAGGACCCCGCCGTTTACAACTCCTACAGCTACAACCAGTATTACCTGAGCTCCAGCCGCTACCTGGATGATGATGCCACCAATGCCGAGAAGGCCGCTGCCGCCGAGGCAGATGCCAAGAGCCTGGTAAGCGATGAGATCAACTCTGTGGAGGCTCTGGATGCCGCCATTGCCGCCCTGGAGGTAAACGCCGACACCACCGCTTCCAGCTCCGCTATGGACGACACCCGCTATACCTCCGTCAACTCTGTGATTGCCCAGTGGATCAGTGACAGCAGCCGGAAGGCCGGCGACAAGACCTATATCGCCAACACCTCTACCACCACCGATGACGACGGCAACGAGGTGGAGACCATCTCCGGCTACTACGTTGTGTATTACCGCTCCAGCAGCGACAACAGCACTCCCCTGGTAAACGTGCGCCATATGCTGGCAGGCTTTGAGGGCGGCACCACCGAAAACGGCACCACCACCTACTCCGACGAGGAGAAGGCAGCTGCCAAGGAAAAGGCCGAAAGCTGGCTGCAGACCTGGGAAGACGGCGACGCCACCGAGGAGAGCTTTGCTGCTCTGGCAAACGAGAATTCCACCGACACCGGCTCCAAAACCAACGGCGGTCTGTATGAGAATGTCTACCCCGGCCAGATGGTCAGCGCCTTCAATAACTGGTGCTTTGACGAGAACCGCAAGGCCGGCGACACCGGCATCGTGGAGACCTCCTATGGCTACCATGTGATGTACTTCGTAGGCCAGTCCGATGAGACCTACCGGGAGTATCTGGTCAAGAACGATCTGACCAGCGAAGACTATACCAACTGGTACAACGCTCTGGTGGACGCTCTGGATATGACCGTGGGCGATACCTCCTATATCCGCACCAATCTGGTCATGAAGGCCAATTGATCGCAATTGAATGAATGGCACCTCCTTTGGGAAAGCTTTCCGAAGGAGGTGCTTTTTATGTGGAATTATCTGCTGGCCGGAGCTGCTGCCGGAAGCATTGCGGGGCTGTTCGGTGCGGGGGGCGGTCTGGTTCTGGTGCCCCTGCTGCGGCGGTGCCATGATTTGCCCGACGAGGCCATTTTCCCGGCATCCGTGGCAACCGTTCTGCCTATCTGCATTGTGACCATCCTGGTCTCGGCCAGTCAGGGGGCGCTGCCGGTCCGGGAAGCCCTTCCCTATCTGGCAGGCAGCGCCGCAGGAGGGCTCCTGGCGGGCATTTTCGGCAAAAAAATTCCGGTGCTCTGGCTGCACCGGATTTTGGGGATCTTCATTCTCTGGGGAGGCATTCGAAATCTGTGCAGAGCGTAGCCGCCATTGCCGTCAGCACCGTTCTTGGCTTTCTCTCCGGGCTGGGGGTTGGCGGCGGGAGCCTGCTGATGCTCTGGCTCACCGGCCCCCTGGGCTGGCCCCAGGCCCAGGCCAGAGCCCTCAATTTGCTGTTCTTTCTCCCCGGGGCAAGCCTCGCCACCTTTCTGCGGCGAAAGCGGATCCCCTGGAAACAGCTGCTGCCGGGAATTGCCGCCGGATGCCTCTTCGCCTGGCTTGCCTCCCTGCTTCAGGGACGGCTTTCGCAGGTGTGGCTGCGCCGGGCCTTCGGCATCCTGCTGATCTTCACCGGGATTCGGGAGCTGCGGTACAAGGTCCGGGAATAATCAGAAAATCAGCGCTTTTTGAACCGGCTCCACATCCTGTCAGACGGCGTGCTGGTGTTTTTGTCTATGCTGGCGGCCCATTGGA
>OLOX01000349.1_pt1 | contig 48677 bp, 72 predicted proteins | sample 1672091 | NCBI WGS metagenome assembly OLOX01 (sample SAMEA3136644, study PRJEB25190) | human gut metagenome | reverse complement strand
ATGGGGTCGGTCATGTTACATCTCCTCCAGCAGGCTCTTGATGATGTCCTTCGGCATACCGCGGCGGAGCAGGTCGGCAATGTCGTCACCGTTCAGCTTTTCGCCCTCACGGACGATAGCAGCACGGCAGACGGTGCCGCTGTCCTTGGAAGCGTCCCACATCGGCGAACGCTCGTTGGATACCAGTTCAGTGAGCAGGAAACGGAACTTCTTCGCTGCGTTCTTGTCCTGTGCCTTGATCTGGTTGTAGGCACTGCTGAGTGCGCCGCCGATTTCTGCTGCAATGACCGAAATCTCTCCGGCCATCTCTACGCTTGCGAATGCCTTTGTACCCTTTACGGTGCTGATAATCTTTACCATTGAAATTCTCCTAACTTCATGCTATTATGTGGTTGAATATATTTTTCTTTGCCGCTGATCGGGATTGCCGTCCTGACAGCGGCTTTTTTCACGCCCGGACCTCGTCGTAGGCGATGATGGCCGCGATATGGCAGACAGCGTCCTCGGTGTTCGGGTGCTGCTCGACAATGTACGACAGCTTGCGGATTTCCTGCTCGATGACCGACAAAGCCTTGCGCCAGCAGGCAGCCATCTTGTTAAAGTCGTCCACGCGGCCGACCACAGCGTCGAACGCCGTGAAGATCATGCGGTCGAAGGCTTCATCGGACACATATAATTTAGGCACCGGAGCGGCAACAAGTATGTCCTCATCGTCCTGCGGTTCAGCCGTTGGCGGTTCTTCGACCTGCCCCGGCTCCTTGCTGCCGGCACGCTGCCGTGCTGCCATGGCGGCCAGCTTGGTAACGACCTTATCGCGGGATACGCCCAGCGCCTCCGCGATCTCGGCCGCAGATTTGCCTTCGCTGTGCAGCACGGTCATCTGCTCGATCTGTTCCTCCGTCCAGCGGAAGTACGGGCTTGCTCGGACGCGGCTTGCGGTGCGGACTGTCGAACTCGGATGCGACCGAGGCGAGAGTTTCTGCGAAATTGTTGTTTTGCATTGGATTTCATCTCCTTTTTCATTCCGTGCCGACACCCTCGGCCATGAACTTCTCGAACGCGGCCTTGGGAATGATGCAGTGAACGCGCCCGCTCGGCTGACGGTACGCGATGCCAAACGGTACCTGCTTGGTGCGAATCAAGTTGCGCAGCGAGTTAGGGTTCATGCCCAGACGTTGTGCGCATTCTTTTGCGGTGTAGGTTTCACGCTTGTCCGTCATGTGAATTCTCCTCTCTTATGTGATAAACTTAGCTGCCATCCGTGCAATGCAGATCAGAGCAGCCAAACTGATGTAAAATACCGCACAGAACATGTCGATACGCTGATGGAACAGCCTGTTCTTCAACAGGTGAATCTGCACCAGAATGAGCAGCGCCAAAAAAGCAGTGCCCGACGGGAGGTAAATCATGAAGCATCGCCACCCTTCTTGATGGGTTCTCGTACATGCTTTCTTGTTTCCAGCTCGTATTGCATCGTTTCTGCATAAAGCAGCATATCTCGCTCATCAAATTCCTTGAAAATGTATTTTGACAGTGCAATAGCTGACTGGGCATCGCCCTTTCTTGCTGCCGCCGCAAGGCATTCATGCAGCAACCGCAGCACCGAGTAGCGAATATTATCCGTGGACGAAATGCGCAGTATTTGCTTTTGTTCTGGCATTTAGCTATTCTCCTTCGGCTCGCTGCTCGCCTTCAGTACACGGTCAAGGTTCTTTTCCAGCTCCTGCACGCTCTTTGTAAGAATAGCGTGCAGGAGCTCATCCGGATACTTCGCAACGGCGCAGGAGTTAATGCTGACTTTGTCGCCTGTGAACGTGAAACTGACCGTCGGTCTTGCTCCGCCCGTCTGGTGAAATGTTACCGACTGAACCATGCCCGAAATATCCACGCCGTTCAGCAGGATCTTCGTTGCACAGCCTTTGCCGGTGCTTTTGATCTTGATGTCTGCGTCCATGGGGATCACCTCACTTTCTTGATCTTCGTTGCCCCTCATCGATCCATGTGATATACTGGAAGAAAAGGAGGAAGCAAAATGCAAATTTCCGATCGAGTTAACATCATTCTGTCTATTCTTTCGTTCCTGCTAACCGCAATTTCGATAATAACAGTCGTTATTACATTACGGCAAAACCACGAAATGATAGAAAACGCAACCCGTCCTTACCTAACCGTTTACGGCGCCGTGACCAATTTTCAAGAACCACAATATTATTTGGTACTGCGTAATTTCGGTCAAAGCAACGCACTGATTACAGAGTTCACATCGAGTATTGATTTATCCATTTGCAGTGACTGCAGTGGTGTTATCCCTTTTGAACACATTGTCGGCTTTACACTTGCACCCAATCAGGCGATACAGGTTCCTATCGACTACAACGCACTGCTTTCGATCTCCCAAGGAATTACCATCACAATGCAATATACATCTGGTCAAAAAAAATACTCTGAGATTTCAGTAATCAACCCACCTGCTCATGCAGACTATCCAATATCCCGCGCAAGTACCAGCGGTAATGAAATGAAAATCATTTCGTTTACACTTCAAGACATTGCAACACGGATGCTGTAATCTTACTTGTGCTTTACAACCAAATACAGATTGATGGCGACTACGATTACTGCGATAAGCAGAAAGATTGCGGTCGCTATTTGTACAGCAAGCATTTTTTTCACCTTCCTCGTTTACGCAATGGTTTCGTTGTGCGGGCATAGGCCAAGTAGGTAATCAGATGTAACATTGAACATCTTCGACATCTCAATGACCTTCGAAGCTGGAATGTCCGTCTTTCCCGTCATCCACGATTTAAACGTGCTATAGGACACACCCAATTTTTCTGCCAGCATAGCTTTACTCATGCCATTGCGTGCTCTTTCGGCGTCAATATTAGGATACATATTTCTCACCTCATTTTACCCAATACGGGTTAATCTACGTATACACTATACACCCATTACGGGTTAAAGTCAATAAGAAAGAAAAAGTATTTTACCCATTTCGGGTAATTTTCTTGTTGACACTCTTATGTGCTGCATATATAATAAGACCATAGTTAAGACCATAGTAAGGAGGTGTAATAAATGGGAATACCAGAAAGGCTTGTCGAAGTACGCGAGAAAAATGGATATACGCGCAAACGTCTTGCAGAAGAACTTGGCAAACCCTATGCCACAATTACCAAGTATGAAAATGGAGAACGTGAAGCTGGTTCTAGTTATTTGATTGAAATTGCAAACAAGTTTCATGTAACTATAGATTATCTGCTTGGCCTTACCGACAACTCACATCAGTTTTACAAACAAAAAGAAAACTCCCCTGCCCCAGCCGAAGCTGAAGTAGAGGAGATTGAAAAATGGCTCACGGATTTACTTGTTGATCGCGGTTATATCCGCAACGGCGAGGACATCAGCAACCGCGATGCCGATTTCCTGATCCACTGGATTGGATTGTTGGACGCATGGTTCGAGAAAGAATAAAAGCGCAGCTTTCACTTTTCCCTTATTACGGCAGCGAGCAATGCATTGGGCGACTCGCCGTAGATTATCTGCCATATAGTTTCCTGCCTTTCTTTAGAATGCGTTTCAAGAACGCACGTTCGCCTTTTATGCAAATAATAGTAATTCATTTTTTCATATTTGTAAATTGGCAAAATGCATACGCCAATAAAGGCGTATTGACAATTTTCGAACTTTTTTGTTCTCTAAACGCATTGGCAAAATATGCTATCACCACTCTGCACCCATATGTATCCGCATGTATCCGCATTGAAAGCCTTGATCCGCATTTTTTCTTTTCGAACTTAAACATTCCAAAAAAATTTTTCAAAAAATAAAAATCCCGCCCACCGGAGGCAACCGGCAGACGGGACATGAGGTACTGACAAATCGCGAAACCTATCAGTACCTCTATTTTATCACACCTTCATGCGATAAGAAAGGGGTTTTATCATTATGAACGGAAGTTTCCGCAAAAAGCCGAACGGCAGTGTAGAACTGCGTGTCTGGCTCGATATGCCGGACGGCAGCCATGTGCAAAAGTCGTTCTGCAGGCGTACTCGTGCGCTCGCTAAAGCCGCCTACGAGGAATTTCTCGAGCGCGGCAAGGAAGCGCAGGCGCACCGGCAGACCGTCGCAGGCTGGGGACAGGAATGGCTCGAGCGCAAAGAGAAATCGGTCAAGTACCGCACTTACGCCAATTACGAACTGTATTTCAACCGCTATATCCTGCCTGCGCTCGGAAAAATGCAGCTCAGCAAACTGCATCAGGCGGACATCGAGCGCATGATGGGCAATGCCGCCCACCTCAGCATGAGCGCCCGGCACCACATCTTCATCACCATTGACCAGATCATGAAAAGCGCAGTTATCAACGGCCTGTGCAGCCGAAATCCGTGTGACGGCATCAAGATCAAGCCAGATACGACGTTCAAGCACATCGAGGTGTATTCGCCCGACGAGATCGCGTGCATTATCGCTCACCTCGATCAGCCGTTTGGCACAGCAATCGCTATTCTGCTGTACACCGGTATCCGCAGCGAGGAGATCATGGGTCTGCGTTGGAACGATATCGACCAGAAGAACCGCACCATCACGATCCGGCGCGTTGTAACCCGTGTCGCAAAAGGCGAATTTGCGCCCGTGGAAACGACCAAGAGCGACCGTATCCGTGTTATCACCTACGGTGATCAGCTTGCCGCGCATCTGCGTGCCGCGCCCAGGACGAGCATCTATGTCGTGCCGGCCGTGCGCGGCGGCTACATGACGCCCGGTTCATTCCGCAGGCAGTACGATAACTTCTTCAAAGGTTTGACCGTGCGCCGCCTGTCGCCGCATAAGCTGCGCCATACTTACGCCACCTACCTGATCAAGGGCGGCGCCGAGCTGCGTGCCGTGCAGACCCTGCTCGGACACTCGTCCGTTAAGGTCACAGAGATCTATACGCACGTCAATACTGACGACCAGCGCCGGGCGTCGCAGAAGCTGGCGTACTAACTAAAAAGTCCTCTCCACACCAACTTTCATGTCATGTGGAGAGGATTTTTCGTTCCCTTAAATTTTCCCTTTTTCCGCGTATTTTTCGAGGCACCGTGGAGTCTTGTGAGGACTTTTACCACAAGCCAGAATTATGTAATATCGAAACCATCAGTAACAATATACGCAGATAAAACAAAAGAACGCACCGTTTTCGGTACGTTCTTGCATTTGGTGGAAGGTGGTGGATTCGAACCACCGAAGTCATAGACGACAGATTTACAGTCTGTTCCCTTTGGCCACTCGGGAAACCTTCCATATATTATTGTTGTCATCTAACATGTATCAGCGACTTAATTATAATACCATAGTATTGAGTAAATGTCAACAGAAATATATAAGAATTTTAATTAAGGGCGGCTTGTAATATTAAATGCGAAAGAACAAATACCACGTCGAATGACGGGTACGCGTTCTATCGCATTTATTTTTTTACCATAAAAAGCCCGAAAGCGCAAGGAGGACGCGAAAATGAAGCACGTTTCTTTTGAAGAGTACGAAGCCGCGAAAGCCGAAATCATCGGTGGAGTTCACTACATCGAGAAATCCACGATGGAAAACGACGTGATTCACAAGACCTATTCCACCGAAGAGAACGGCACGTTCTACGAGGTGAACGACAAAGGCCGCGTCGAGTTTTGGAGCGACAAGCATTCCGAAAGCCGGATTTACGACGAAAACGAGCGGGCCACCGAAACGGACAAAAAGGCGGGGCCGGGCTACGGCGATTTGCTGGCGGAGAGAATCAGAGCGAACGCCGACGCGTCGAAGCTGACCGACTTTGAAAAGTTCGTCCTTGACCGCGGCTATATGTTCGCAACGGAAGCTGACTTGAAAGCCGGGTACGACCGCAAATGGAAAGCGAACCATGGAATCGCCCTAACGCTGGAAGAGTTCACGGCGGAAGCGGAATGCAGGGGCCGCAAGCTGGACACCTTGCAGGAGGTTTACCGGGTCATTTCGGAACACATCAAGGCCGGGCGACTGACTGCGGGTGCGCTGATGGAATATGCGTATTTCATGTGGTGCTTGAGAAAGCCGGAAGCAATCATCGCGTATCAGATTGGAACGGGAAAAGACACGCCGGTTCACCAGAAATGGGCGGTCAATAACTGTTCGCAGGAAATCACGGAAGCGGAAGCCCGCGTTGCAGTTTGCGAAGAATTCGGGTTCGAGGTTAGCCGGGTCCGCATCATCGGGACCCCGTACTACGACGCGACCGACTGGAATTTCATTCGGTTTGACTGCGCCGGGCGGTGCTGGTTGATGAAAAATGCTTCCCTCTATCCTGTCTACGAATAAAAAAGCGGAGGGGCGGCGAAAGCCTGCCGCCCCTCCCGGAAAGGTGGTAAGGAATGGGCTGTATTTTTAGGCCGGAAGCGCTTTCGTGGGAGGACATCGACGGCGGGCGCGGCGAAATGACGATGGAAGCAATCAGAAACTTCATAAGCGAATATTGCTATCCTGACGAATACGCCGACTATGGCGACGATGAAGAACTACCAAACGAACTTGTTTTCTTTGCGGAAATGTGGGAAAGGCTGGACGGTTACTACACGCCGATTTCAGACAGTTTCCAAACGGCGGCGGTTCTTTCGCTGATTGACGGCGCATTTTTCGACAGCATGGCGGCGGACAGAATTGCCGAAAAGCTGACAAAATCGGCAACAAAGCCGGATTTGGTGCGGATTATTACGCACGTCGCAAGCGCCTATTGCTGGTATGTGTCGCTGAAAGCGCGTGTCGAAAAAGCAAAAGGCGAAGAATAAGCCGCAACGGTGAAAAGAAACGGGGTGAAATGGTGCGGCAGTACAGATATATAGACTTTCAGGACCGCAAGGAGATCTCCACGCGATACCTGAACGGCGACCGGGTGGCGGACATTGCCGACGGGCTGGGCGTGACAACGGCTACCGTCTACCGGGAGTTGAAGCGCGGCGAAACGGGCGGGCTTGACCGCAACCTGCGGAAAGCATACAACCCCGTTCTTGCACAACAGCGCGTACAAGAAAACTTCAAACGCCGTGGCAAATCCGCGGTCAATTCGTAAAGGAGGTTTCGCGGTGAACAATTTTGAAGAAATTACGAAGAACCCGGAAACGCTGGGCGCTTTCTTGCGGGGCCTGCCCGTCATTGAAGCGCCGTGGGATGAAGAATTCCAGCGGAAGTATTGTGCCGGGTGCGGGAAAGTCAGTTGTGACGATGGTAGCCCTTGCCCGTATGAGGACAAGCGGAACAATCCGCTTTGGTGGCTGTCGCAGGAAAGCGGAAAGGCGGCGGAGGTATGAGCCGAAAGGAACAGCAACACGGCGGGGTCAAGCTGACGGCGAAGACGGCCCGCACCCTTGCAATGCAGGAGTTCGGGACCGCCCGCGGTCTGACGAAAAGTACGTCATTCGTCGGCGCGTACTTCATGGAGTTTGGAAACCTGCGTATCGAAATTTGCGCGGACGCGGCTTGTATTGCTGTTCGCGTGGTTCTGGCCCACGGTACGGGTTCCAGCGTGAAATACTTTGACCCGGACACCCTGCAAGAGAACTTCAAGGCTATCGACAAACACCGTGAAGACGAAGACCGCGCCATTATCAGTGATTGGGTCAACCTGAACGGCCCGGAATACTGCCGGAAGCAGGTTGAAGCGATTTGGAAACAAGGAGGTTGAAAACGTGGAGAGAAACGGGAAGCACATCGCAAAAGAAGCAACAAACGGAATTATTTACGACAGCGCCGGACAGATCGTACACAATGGGCTGTTGGAGATTTGCCCGTTCTGCGGCGAAACGAACAACCATTTTGGAAGCGGCGGAAGCGTGAACATTTGGACGGTTGGCGCGATTGAACGCAGGGAGTGTACGAAGTGCCGAAAGCAGTTCCACAAAATCAGCCTGACGGTTCCGCCCGATGAAACACCGGAAGCGTTCTATTTGCGGGTCATAAAGGCGGTGACAGCATGAAACGTCAATTCTGCTTGCCCTGCTTCCTCGAAATCAAGAAAGCCGGGAAACACGATATTGAGCGTGTCCGCGGCGGCGTGAATATGAAAATCACCTGTTGGCGGTGCAAGCGCCGTCGTTTCGGGGCCGAATACGAGATTTCCCGGAAAGGCGGTGTGTCCCGTGACAACGGCTGATTTGAAGCGGGCTTTCATGGACGAACGCCCGGTACGGTACAACGGCATCACCTACCAGCGAGTAACAGCGGTGATTTACCGCAAGACCCCGGACAAAACCGGGTTGCTGGTACAAGGTGAACTGCTGGACAAGAACGGACGTGCCGTTATGATCGCGGCGGCGGAGCGAATCGAAGTGGAGGAACCGAAATGACACAAGAGATTATCACAATCACCGTTGAAGCCGGGCAAATGACCGCCCGGCGGAAGTCCCGGAAAATCGCCCAGCGCCGCCCGGTCCCCGTGTGGGCTATCGTGAAGTATGCGGCCCTGACGATTGCCGGAATTATGCTGTTTCGTGAGGGCGCGGCCCGTGCGCTGGCTTACCGTGGCTATTTTGCTGTAGGCGGAGAGGTTTTCGCCCTCTTCCTCCCGGTTTTCTATTACTGCCTTTCCCGGACGGTCCGGGACCTTATCACGGACATTAAGAACGGCTTCAAGCCGGAATATGAGGAGGACTAAACCATGAAGAAAATTTCGCAGATCGAAACGGGCGGGCGCTTCCTGTACGGCGGTGTTGAGTGGGTCAAGCTGTACGCAGGCGACGGGACCGTTGCAATCTCCGCCGAACCCGTCTTTGAACGCGCTTTCGACGAAAACAACAAGAACGATTGGCGTTCTTCTTCCCTGCGCCGCGAACTGAACGGCGCATTCCTCGACGCGCTGGTTGCAGAGGGCGCGGACCGGGCGGCGTTCCTCGATTGGGAAAGCGACCTGACCGCCGATGACGGCATGACCGACTACGGGACCGCCACCGACAAAATCGCTTTGCTGTCGGACAAGCTGTATAGAATGTTCCGCGGCATTATCCCGCGCGTGGACGCGTGGTGCTGGAACCTGACCCCGTGGACCTGTGACGCGTCCTACTCTTACCTCGTCCGCGGCGTCGATTCCTCTGGCGCGATGGACTGGAGCAGCGCTTGCAGCGGCCGCATCGGCGTTCGCCCGCTTTGCTATCTGAAATCCGAAATCTTGGTATCTGTCCCCGGAGAGGACGACGAAGAGAAAAACGTTGAAGTCGCCGAAGAGGACCGCGCACAGCTTGTTCTTATCGCAAGCGACAGAATTTTGAATGCCCTGAATGAATACCCCTTGGAAGTTTGGGGCGAAGCGCTGGGCGCGGCTGTGGCTTCTCTGTTCACGTCGAAGCAGGACGCGGCGCAGATCGCGCAGGAAGACAAAGACAAAGCGGCGGAGGTCTGAACCCCCGCCGTCGTGAAAACTGGATAAAGAAAAACCGCCCCGCGTTTGCTTGGGAGAGCAGACGCGAAGCGGGTTCCGCCGATGAAAATATATCAGCTATCAACTTACCGTTAGTATATCAAAAACGGCGGAAAAAGTCAACAAATAACGCCGTTTTTGCGCGGCGTGGCGGGCTTGTAATGGGTATTAACGTTCCTGCGATTAGCCTTGTCACGCATGACAACAGGACCGGGAAGAAAGACACGCCCTATCCGGCGTTCTTCCTACCTGCATAGACAACTACACACGCCGGAAGTAAAGCCCCGCCCGCTTCCTCTACCCGCAAAAGGAGTGAAGCAAGTGCGAAGTTTTATGAGAGAAAAGAAAATCTACTGCGGAAAGCATTATCGGGAGGTAGATATATACCCCTATACCGCCGCGCAACTGACAGCATCTACGCGCGGGAAGAGGTCAAAGAAAATCAAGGAAACGGAGCCGAAGCAAAAGAACCTGAACGACAAGAACGCCCGCCGCTACTTCACGCAGACGGCGAACCTGAATTTCGGTTCTGACCCGGAAGCCCTGCACGTTACAGCTACATACAGCGGAAAATATCTGCCTGACACGGTGGAACAGGCCGAACAGGAAGCAACAAACTTCCTACGCCGGGTCCAGTACCGCCGGAAGAAAGAGGGCTTGCCGCCGCTAAAGTACATGATCGTTACCGCCTACACCACGAAGCGAAACAGCGAAACCCCCGTTCGTATTCATCACCACATCATTATGAACGGCGGGCTTGACCGTGACGTTGTGGAAGACCTGTGGAGAAAACGCAGACGCAAGGGACAGAAAAAAGGCGACAAAATCGGCTTTTGCAATGCCGACCGCCTGCAAGCCGACGAAAACGGCATAGCCGCCCTTTGCACCTACCTTGTGAAGCAGGGGTGCGGGAAAAAGCGGTGGAATTCCTCGCATAACCTCGAAAGGCCGTACAGCCGGACGAACGACGGCAAGTACAATCGCCGTCAGATTGAGAAGTGGGCGAAAGAACACCCGCCCCGTGAGTTTTGGGAAAAGAAATATCCCGGCTGGACCCTGACCGACGATGACTACGGCGTTCAGTACGAATACAACGACTTCACGGGCTGGGCGGTCTACCTGAAATTGCGAAAGAAAGAGTAAAGAAAGGGGCTGTTCAATATGGCAAGGCCGTTCAAAATCTGCCCGGACTGCGGCGCACACCTCGACGCTTCCGAACCCTGCGACTGCAAGGACGCAATCGAGCGGGAGCCGCCGAAGCCGTGGGAGCGGTTGAAACTGCTTGCCGTCTGCCGGGAGGTAGACAAGGAAAGCGGGCGCGTCAGCGTTTACCCGCTTGACCTCGAAATCACAAGTGAAATCCTTGCAAGCCTGAAAATGCGGGCGCAGTTCAACCCGGAATTGCGCTACTTCACGACCACGACGGCACGTTGGGACCGCTACGGCGAAGTCATGGCGGGTATCCTGAAACGCCGCACGGTGAGCCGGGCTGATTTGGACAATATCGGGGGTATCTGCGAGATATGAGAAGAAATGAGCCGACCCCGGAAGAACAGGAAGTCGAAGAAATGAAGCAGGCCGCGCGGGTCATCAAGGAAATTTGCGACCGCAGGACGGCGGACGACGCTTGTTCGTTCTGCCCGTTCTGCGATATGTGCCGCACGGAACCTTACACATGGGAGGTATGACAATGACGGAGCGGGAACGCCTGTTAGAGAAGATACGCAAGGTTCAAGCCCTTGCAAACCGCGGCGCAGACGGTGAAAAGAAGTCAGCCGCCGCCATGCTTGACAAGCTGATGAAGCAATACGGCATCGACGAAGCCGAAATAGCGGAAGAGCGTTTGGAAAAGTGCTTCTTCCGTTACAAGACCCCGTATGAAAGAAAACTGCTGGTTCAGGTGATTTATACCGTGACCGGGAAAATTCCCTTTAAGTGCGTCGGGTCCTATTCAGGCCGCGCACGAAAGCAAGTCGGAATTGACTGCACCGCGGCGGAACGGCTGGAAATCGAATTCAGCTATGAGTTTTATAAAACCGCGCTGGAAGAGGAAATGGAACGGTTCTATTCGGCGTTCCTGATGAAGAACGACATCTTCCGGCCTGCTTCCAAAAAGGCCGAAGAAATCCCGGCGGCGGAAATCAGCCGAAGCGAAGCCCTTAAACTTCAAGCGCTTATGGCGGGCATGGGCGACCACACGCGCCGCCCCGTATTGGGAAGCGGGGTGGGACCGTGATAGACAACCAACGCGCCGCCCTGCGGTATCAAAACAAAGTCAACAACGCACAGGGCCACTTTTTCGAGAGTGCAATAAAAGCCGCCTGCGCCCTCTATTCTGACCGGGAGCGGGCCGACGTAGACAAAACCCCTGAACCGTTCCGCGTTCTGGAAAAGAGCCGCGACGGAAAGTTCAAGGGCCGCTTTACCGCCCGCGCACAGCCGGACTTTCAAGGAACGCTTGACGGCGGGCGCTCCATAGTCTTTGAAGCGAAGTACACAACGACAGATCGTTTGAAGTGGGACGTTCTGACGCAGGAACAACGGGACACGCTGGAACGCCACGCCCGGCGGGGTGCGCTTGCCGCAGTCTGCGGCGGGATTGGAAACGAATTCTTCTTTATTCCGTGGACGGTGTGGCGGGACATGAAAGAACATTTCGGCAGAAAGTACGTTACCGCGGCGGACCTCGAACAATGGCGGGTCCGCTTCAATGGGGCGGTGCTATTCCTCGATTACGTCCACCACGAAAGGAGCGGGACACCATGAAAAAACAGCACACACAGAAAATGACAGTCCGCGTCACGGCACAGACGGCCTACAACCTCGAACGTCTTATGCTTATGAGCGGGCAGAAAACGCCGGGCCGCGTCGTCGATAAGCTGGTTCGTGAAAAAATGCTTGCCCTGCGGGGCCGAAACATCGAAACGGAGGAAACGAAATGAAGTATGACTGCATGAAGCCTGAATGGGCCGACAATGAGCCTTGCCCGCTCGACACGGGCGAACTGGAAAACTGCGCCGAATGTGTGTGGGCGCATGAACGGGAAACGGAGGACTGACAATGCGTGCCGGAATTCTGCTGATCGTTCTTTATTGGGCGCTGTTCACCATTCGAGCGGGTTTGCAACCGAAAGTGGCGGCGGAGGTCAAAGCGGCGACCTACGACATGAAACGGGCATCGGGCCTTGAAAAGCTGGAACACACCCGCCGCCTGCAATGTTGGACTGTGGCAAAGTGGGCCTTGCGTGTCTGCGGCTGGGCTGAAAACGTCCTGTTGGGCGTGGTTATCCTGTGGGTTGCTTTCCTGCTGGGCGCAGTCCTGACAGGAACCGTCATTGTATTTGGCTACCCGGTGTAAAGGAGCATTATCTATGAAGCTGACGAAGTGTGAGCAATGCGGCGGACCGACGGCGGAGGGCCTGCCCCTCTGCCCTGACTGCATGAGAGCAACGGGCGCGGCGGCGGACCAAATCGCCGCGGCGGAGGAACTGCGGGACATTGCACGGGTCCTGTCCATCACGGCGAACACGGACGCAAACATTCGTGAAGCAATCGTCGGAATTTTGAATATCGCCGAAAGGCTGGAAAGAGGGAAATAAAATGGAACTTCTGCAATTCGTGTTTTCAAGTTTTTGGGTTTGGCTGGGCTGTGTGGTCCTGATTGTCGCGGCGGGTGAAGCTGTGGCGACCGCGGCGGCGGGGTTCCGTCAGAAGCGTAAAGTTTCCGTATACCACGTCGGCGACGTGACGCGGGTTGAAGTGGAGAACGCGGGCCGCGCCGACATTCCGGCGGCGGTAAAGGCGTTGAACGAGCAGGCGGCGGAGGTAGACGAATGAAGCTGAAAAAGGTTCTTTCTATCTGCAAGACGAACGGGCTTTATTACCTGTATGACCGCATCGACAAATCGGGAGAAATCACACAATGGTTGGGCGACGGCTACGCCCTCTATCCTCTGGACGGCCTGCCTATTCTGGACGAAGAAAGTTTCTGCGCCGTGTTCGATATTACCGGGAAGCAACGCGAAAAAATTCTTTTCCGGCATGATCGCTTGCCGGAACACCTGAACGTCGAGGACGTGGCGGCGGGCGACAAACTGGTTCGGGAGTACGAAACGACCTTTATCAATGGCGGGTTGCGCTTGAAGCCGCTGAAAACGAACAACGGCGTTATGTTCATTCGGAGCCTGTACCTTTCGCCGCTGGAAGACGTTATCGACATGGTGCAATTCTATGAGCGGACCACGCCGCAGGGCGGTTCGTACATCGTCGCAAAGGCCGGGTTCCTGACGGCGGCGGTCATCATGCCTTATGTCATTAGTAAGAAATTCGCCGACGAACTGGAAGAACTGTCCTATCAATGCCGCCACTTCCTGAACACCCGGAGCGCATTCACCACCCCGGCGGCGGAGGACGAAGAAGAGCCGGACGAAAACCAGACGACCACGTTTGACGCGGAAGCGGCGGAGGACACGAAATGAAAGCCTTTACCGTGTATCAGCCCTACGCACACGCAATCGTAGCAGGGGTCAAGCATTATGAAACCCGCCCGCGGCGGACGCATATTCGGGGCCGCGTCGCTGTCCACGCCGGGCGGCTGGACGAAGTGCAAGCGACAAAGCATCTGACGAACGGTGAGTTTTGGGCCGTACTGGAAGCCGCAGGCGGCGGCGGCGGAAACCTGCCGCGGGGCGCAGTCATCGGAACCGTTGAAATCGTCGATTGCGTGCCTGTGGAAGAACTTGTGGACAGTTTGGATAACCGGGAACGCCTGTTAGGTGATTATTCGCCGGGGCGGTTCGCGTGGGTGCTTCAAAACCCGGTTATGTTCAAAACGCCCATTCCCGCCCACGGGAAACAAGGGTGGTGGAATTGGGAGGAACCGACATGAAGTGCCGCGAATGCGAATTTGCATCGGTCCACACATACCCGCGCAATGGAAACAGCAACAGCGCCCACGTCGGGCATTTCGGGCAGGAAGCGTCTTTCTGCAATCACCCGCAATGCCCGCCGCCGGGTCCGCTACTGTTCTACGGGAAGACGGCCCCGCGCTACTGCCCGTTGAGAAAGAAAGGTGAAAATACATGAACTATCGACCGAAAGTTGTTCGTTGCCGCCTGAAAACGGGCGGAAAGAGCATTCCACAAATCCGGGAGGAATGCAGAGGGCAAGGCTTGACCTACCGGGACTTTGAGAATATCCAGAGATCGAACGAAGAGTTCGACGGGCTGGTTGTCCTGCTTTCCCTGTGGGCCTACGACAACCACGCAAGCTATCACCTGCATAATTGGGACCCGGCAGACGACGAAAGAATGATGATGGCGATTTACTACGCCGAACAGGTACACCCGTTCCCGCGCTACAAAAACGACCTTGCGAAATTCAAGGCGGATTGGGCGGCGCAGGCATACGACCCCGGCGGCGCGTCCCTGACGTTCGCTCCGTCGGACGTGGAGGAACTGGAAGTTCTCTGCGAGGAAGCGACGGAGCCGGAACCGCCCGCCCCTCCCGCTCCAAAGCGGAAAAAGCATAAGCGGCGGCGGAAGTAAGACCGGGAGCCGCTGACAAACGAAACGGAGGTAAAAGAAAATGAAACTTGCGGCATTCAACGCCGTTTGCCCCTTTGAGATCGGCGACAAAATCGGCATGAGGAAGAACGCCTGCGCGGTGGGCGGCAGAACGCTTGACGTTATCGTTGAACGGACTATCACCGACATTGTGTGTATGCACTCCGTCAAAGCCGGAACGGTGAAGTTCCTGTACGAACTGGACAACGACGGGCGTTTGGTAGAAATCGTTCGTTGACCCGCTTTCGAGCGGGAGAACCACAAAAGGAGGTTTAGACGGTGAAAACCATATCAATTATCAACCTAAAAGGCGGCGTTGCAAAGACGCTGACCGCTGACAGCATGGCCCACGTCCTCGCAACGCTCCACAACAAGCGGGTTTTGCTTGTGGACAACGACAAGCAGGGCAACACGTCAAAGGCATTCGGGGTCCATTCCTACGACGACAAGTGCATTTCGGACGTGCTGACCGCCCGGCGGCTGGACCCGCGGGAGGTCATCAAGAAGACCCGGTTCCAGAATATCGACGTAATGCCTGCGAACATGACCTTGATTCGGGCGAACATGGAAGTCCTGATGGACAGCACCCGCCCCCAACAAACGCGCCTGCGGTCCGCCCTGAACGCGATTGCGGAAGAAAACTTTTATGATTTCTGCATCATCGACAACGCCCCGGACATCAACATTTCGACGATAAATGCCCTTGTCGCGTCCGACGACGTGATTATTCCCATAAAGATTGACAAGTACGCCTTTGACGGGCTGGAAGAACTGAAAGAACAGATCGAGGACACACGGGACGACCTGAACCCGCGCTTGCGCCTTGCCGGGTGCTTGATTACCTGCTTTATCCGCGCCGACGCAGAGAAGCAGGGCGAAGCGTGGTTGCGGTCCCGCCCGGAATACCCCGTCTTTGACACCCGCATTCGATATTCAGATAAAGTCACCGAAAGCACCTTTTCGGAAATCCCTATCGTGGAGTACAGCCGCCGGAGCGGAACCGCGATGGACTATATCGCGTTTGTACGGGAGTATTTGCGGAGGGGCAAAAAGTGAAAAACTGCAATTATTGTGAACACCTGAACTTGACAGAGGAACAGCAACACAAAGCCGGAACAGACAAGCCGCATATTTGCTTGAAGTACGGGAAACGGGTTTTTCACAGATCGACCGAACGGGGGTATCACGAAATGATTTACCCTTGCCGGGAATGCGAAAATGAAAGTTTGTCCGAATCGGACGGGAAAGGGCTTACATCATGGCAAAGTTTAACTTGAATCAGATTTTGAACGACGCTTCACGGGCCGCGGCAAAGGGCGGGGAGCCTACCCCCCGCCGCTCTGAAAGCCGCTATGAGAAATTGAGCGTCTTTGACCTTGTACCGTCGGAGGACAATTTCTATTCCATGCGGGAAATCGGGGAACTGAAAGCGGCAATCGAAATCGCCGGGAAAGTTCTTCAAAACCTTGTCGTCGTTCCGCTGGGCGACGGCAAGTACAAGGTCATTGCCGGGCATCGCCGCCGCCTTGCTTCTATCGAACTTGTGAACGACGGGAAGCCGGAATATGAATTCGTTCCCTGCGTCATCGAACCGACAGAGGAAGCGGCGGACGAACAGGAAATACGCGACGGGCTGGACCTGATTGTTACCAACTCGCAGAGAGAAAAGACCGCGTGGGACAAAATCGAAGAGGTTCGCTATCTGCGGGAAGTTTTGGAAAAAGCGAAGACAAAGCCCCGGTTCGTCGAACTGTTGCGCCGCATCGTCGAAAAGACGTTTGAAGACGGAGAGTTACAGACGGACGGGACCCGCGATTTTATCGCAAAGGTGCTTCATACCAGTACAACGCAGATTGGACGATATGACACCATCATTCGCCATTTGTCCCCGGAATTCACGGAGGAACTGAAAGCGGACCGCATCAACCTTTCGACCGCCTACGAATTGGCGGGCCTGCCTGCGGAGAACCAGAACGCCGCCTTTAAGGAATATCACCTGACCGGGGCAATTTCCATCAAGGCCGCGCGGGAATGGAAGCGTCCTGCCCCGCCTGCCCCGCCTGCACCGCCCGCAGAGGACACCGCCACACCTACGCAGGCAGAACGCCCGCAGGAAGCGCGGGAACCCGTAGTTGAACGGGACGACGCGCCGGACACGCAGGCCACGCCGCCGTATAGCGCCGCTGTGGAGCGGGACACCGCAGACGGGACGCAGGACACGAAGCCGACCGAAAGCACCCAGCAGAGCGCACCACGCCGCCCGCAGGCTACCAGAAGTAGCGAATGCGGGATTTGCCCGTATTGCGGGGCGAAGTTTGACGCGGCAAAAGTTATCGAATACAGCATTCGCGGCGCGGCGGAGGGAAAGCCGCACACCTGCCAACATTGCGGACAGCGGGTGAAAATCTTTTGTTCGGTTTCTTATTTCTGTTCCCCGGCGGAAGAGTGAGGGGCGCAGATGGACGAATACACGACCGATTATCTGGAAGCCGCGGCGGAGGAAGCAGAGCGTTTCCGCGAAGCCGCGATGATACTTGTGGAGCAGGCGGGCGTATCAGCGGAAGAAGCCATATACCGCATTCGAGAAGCGTTGCAGGTCATACGGGACGTAATCACGTCCATTACGGACACACCGACAAACGCAGTTGAAAAACTCATCACGCAAGTTGAAGAAGCCGTAGCACAGGCAGAGCCGAAGCACAGCCGCAGGAAACAGCGGAGGGAGCGGGCCGCGCTGATTGAACGGCGGTACATGGTCCAAATCAGACATTATGAGCGGGCGCACCCTTTCCGCAGGGTATATAAGCCGCCTTGATAGAGCAGGAACAGGAGGAAACGGAGCAATGAAGCAAGAAAGAGTTATTGCTATTCTGGATTTTTACCGGGATATAGATAAAACAGTCACCATGAACGAGCGGGTTATTCGGAACCTTGAAGATCAATACTATTCCACGTTGGGCGCGGTGAATTCCGACGGTATGCCACACGGGAAAGGCGGGGTTTCAAACCCTGTCGAACGCGTCGTGCTGAATATCCCGCAGTCCGTTTCCGACACTATCGCAAATATGCGCCGGGAAAACGAAAGACTGACCGCGATAAAGGGCGAAATTCTTTCGGAGTTGAACGCCCTGAACTACCGCGAAAAAGCGGTGATTTACGGCTTTTACATAGACGGGCTTCAATGGGAACGTCTTTCGCAACGCGTAAATTACAGCCCGCGGCAATGCCGGAATATCCGAAACATTGCGCTGGATAGATTGGCAAAGCGCTTTGAGCAGAACAAGCAGATTTCCCACTACGTTTTCCCGGAAAAATAAGATTGCCACCTATTGCCCGTTTTTCCTGCTATAATTGGCATTGTGAAAAGTGAACACAACGATACGGGCGGCGCATTCCTCCACGCCACCGGAAGCCTGAAAACGGACCATGTTTTGAACATGGCCCGTTTTTTACGCACTTCCGCGGCAACGCCCAGAACGAAAAATGAAAAACAAACGAAAGGGGGCGCGGCGGACGCATGGCAAGAGAGCGAAACCCGGAACGTGACAAAGCCCGGCGGATATGGCTTGATTCTGGCGGAACGCTGACGGCCCGACAGGTTGCGGAGCAAGTCGGCGTAAAGCCTGAACAGGTCCGCAAATGGAAAAGCCTTGATAGCTGGGCGGCGGAACTTGAAGCGCAGAAACCACCGCGGAAGCGCGGCGGACAACCCGGCAATAAGAACGCCGCAGGTGCGGGCGCTCCACACGGGAACCGAAACGCGGAAACCCACGGCGCATATTCAACGGTTCGCCTTGCGGACCTCCCGGACGAACAGCGCGAATACATCGAAAGTATCACGCTTGACACGGGAACGAATATGCTTTCTGAATTGCAACTTCTGATTGCAAAGGAAGCCGACCTGCAAAGCAAGATTGCAAAGATAGAGAACGGCGACCCGGACGCGCTGTATATTGACCGCGTTGTTGAAATGTGTGCGCCAAAGAGTACGGAGCGTTTGGAGCAACAGCAAGAGAAACTGGAAACCCTGCGCCGTAAGCGTGATGACCTGACGTGGGAGATTGACAGCGGCCCGGATGGTAAGCCGCCGTCAAAGGCAAAGCAAAAGCAACTGGACGCATTACAACGCGAAATAGCCGCGCTGGAAGATACCACGGCAGACCGTCAAATGGAGTTGGAGAAATCCAGTTACAAAGTCAATATGCAAACAGTCATCAAGGCAAGCGCGTTTGATCGCGCTATGAAACTGGAAGCCGAACTGAACAAGATACACGGGCGTATCATCAAGCTACTTGATTCTATCAAGGGTTATGAGATGGAAAGCCGCCGCCTGCGCCTTGAAGAGCGCAAATATAATCTTGCGAAGCAAAAACTATCGGGAGCGTTCGACGTTGACCCTGAAACGGGCGAAATCATCGACGAAGTGGACGACCCGTGCGGCGACCCGGAAATTTGAAATAGGTTCTTTCGGCGGAGCCTACGGCCTGCGGGTCCGCGACGCCCGGCGTTTTTTTAGCCACGAAATTTTTTTGAACGCTTCCGGGCCGTGCCGATTTTTTCAGTATGGGGGTGTTTTTTCGAGAAATAAGGGCTTGGGAGGGGTGAAAAACCGTGAAACTTTACGACGTGCGGGCGATTGCCCGGTTTCTGGACGTGTCAGAACGGCGCGTCCGGCAGTTGCGCGACGAAAAAGTGATAGCGGAGGTTCGCCCCGGCCTGTATGACCTGATCGACACGAACCACCGCTATATTAACTACCTCCGAAAGCGAAACCCGGAGGGCGACGAAACCATAGATTACAACACGGAGCGGGCAAAGCTGGTTCGGGCGAAGCGCAAAAACGAAGAGTACGAATTGCAGTTGAAAGAAAATCAGCTTCACGCGGCGGAGGACATTGAAGCCGTTATGACTGATATGCTGGTAAACTTCAAATCACGGCTTATGGCGATTCCCTCGAAGCTGGCCCCGGTCCTTTGTAAAAAGACGGACAAGGCGGAAATTTTCGCCCTGCTGAAAGACCACATCGACGAAGCGTTGATGGAACTTTCGGACTTCAAAGCAACATTCGGGGAAAGGGTGAAAGAAGATGAAAAAAGCGACGGTTGACCTGTTCACCCGCATTTTCTCCGTTCTGGCCCCGCCCCCCAACATGACCGTTTCACAATGGGCGGACAAATACCGCCGCTTGTCCTCCGAATCATCGGCAGAGCCGGGGCGATGGCGCACGTCAAAGGCCCCGTATCAACGCGAAATCATGGACGCAGTTTGCGACATGAGGGTTCAGAAAGTCGTTATCATGTCCGCGGCACAGATCGGTAAAACGGACGCGCTTATATTGAATCCTATCGGCTACTATATGCACTACGACCCGTCACCGATTATGGTTATGCAACCAACTATTCAGATGGCGGAAACGTTCAGCAAGGACCGTCTTTCGCCTATGTTGCGCGATACCCCGGTTCTGCGCGACAAGGTGAACGACAAAAGCCGGAACAGCGGCAACACCATTTTGCAAAAAATCTTTCCGGGCGGTCATGTAACGATGGTAGGCGCAAATTCGCCGTCGTCCCTTGCGTCCCGCCCTATCCGCATTCTGCTTGCGGACGAAATCGACCGATACCCGGCGACAGCGGGCAACGAGGGCGACCCTCTGTTACTTGCCGGAAAGCGTCTTGCGACGTTTTGGAATAAAAAAGAAGTCTGCGTTTCGACCCCTACCAACAAGGAAACGTCCCGCATCGCTGTTGAATTTGAACACAGCACGCAAGAAGAATGGAACGTACCTTGTCCGGTCTGCGGAGCATTCACGCCCCTACTGTGGGCGAACATCGTATTTGACCGGGACAAGCTGGACGAAATCGGCTGTACCTGCCCGGCCTGCGGCGTGGTTTCCAGCGAAACGGAGTGGAAAGAACAGTACATCAACGGAAAATTCGTTGCGGCCCACCCGGAACGAAAGGTCCGGGGCTTCCACCTAAACGCCCTTGCTTCCCTGTTCGTGGATTGGCGGGAAATCGTTGAAAAGTTCCTGACTGCGAACGAAGAGAAGAAAAAAGGCAACATCGAACTTCTGAAAGTCTGGACAAATACCGAAATGGGCGAAACGTGGGAAGAGGACGGCGAACAGATCGAAACGGACGACCTCTACAAACGCCGCGAAAAATATAATTGCGAAGTGCCGGAAGAAGTTCTTGTGCTGACGGCAGGCGTTGACGTTCAGGACGACCGCTTTGAAGCGGAAGTCGTCGGCTGGGGCGTGGACAAGGAAAGTTGGGGCATCAAGTATCAAGTCATTTACGGAGATTTGAAGCTAAAGCCCGTATGGGACGAACTGGACCGCTTTCTTTCACAGACGTTCACGACGGCAGACGGAAGACACCTGAAAATCATTTGCGCCTGCGTCGATTCCGGCGGACACTTCACGACGCAGGTTTACCGCTTCTGCAAGGAGCGGACAGCCCGCCGCGTGTTTGCAATCAAGGGCAAGGGCGGCGCGGAAGTCCCGTACTTCAACCGCCCGTCCACGGCAAACAACATCAAAACCCCGCTTTTCACTGTGGGTGTTGATACAGGCAAGGCGCTTTTATATCAGCGTTTGGCGGTGCAGGAAGAGGGGCCGAATTACTGCCACTTCCCACGGGAGAAAGACCGGGGGTATACGCAGGAATACTTCAAGGGCCTAACCGCCGAAAAAATGGTTATCAGCTACAAACGGGGCAAAGCACAATACGTCTGGACCCTGAAAGACGGCGGCTACAAGCGAAACGAGCCGTTGGACATTCGGAACTATGCGACCGTCGCGCTGGAAATCGCAAACCCGATTTTGAAGCCGCCGGAGCATGACACCACCGCACCCGCCCCGCGGCGGCGCGGCAGGCGTTCACGGACGAACGGAGGAATTCTATAAATGGCTACATCACAGAAAGCGCGGCTTGAAATCGCGCGAAAACACCTTGAAGCGTGGCTTGCCGCCGAATTGGAGGTAACAACGCATCAAAGTTATACCATCGGTTCGCGGAGCCTGACGAAAGCCGACCTTTCCGAAATCGGCGAACGCATCAAGTATTGGACGAATGAGGTTTCCCGGCTGGAAAACATCGAAGCCCGCGGCGGAAGAAACCGCGTGTTCCGGGTAGTGCCGCGGGACCTGTGAGAAAGGACGGTGAAGCGGTTTGAACGCATTAGACCGGGTGATTGCCGCCGTGTCCCCGCAAACGGCGGTAAAACGCGCCGCCGCCCGCCGGAAGCTGGATATTCTGGATAGCGGGTATGGAAACTACGGCGCATCACACACGAAGAAATCGCTTGCGGGCTGGCTGTATGGCGGCGGGTCCGCAAAGGAAGATATTCAGGACAATTTATCGACCCTGCGGCAACGTTGCCGCGACCTCTACATGGGTGTTCCGTTGGCGACGGGTGCGCTGAAAACCTGCCGAACAAACGTCATCGGGTCCGGCCTGCGGCTGAAAAGTCAAATCGACTATGAAGCGTTGGGAATGGACGAAGAAGCCGCCCGCGACCTTGAACGCAAAATCGAGCGGGAATTTTCACTGTGGGCTGATTCAACCGCCTGCGACCTTGAACGGCTTGACAATTTCTACGAACTGCAACAACTCGCGTTTCTGAACTGGCTTATGAGCGGTGACGTTATCGCAACATTACCCGTGACAAAGCGGGCGAATATGCCTTACGACCTGCGAATTTGTCTGATCGAAGCGGACAGGTTGAGCAATCCGAACGGGATTGTTGACCCGCATATCATCGGCGGCGTTGAAACCAACGACGCGGGCGAAGTCGTGGCCTACCATATCAGCAAGCACCACCCTCTTTCGTATGACATGACGGAAACCGGGTGGACACGCGTTGAAGCGTGGGGCGCAAAGACCGGGCGGCGAAATGTGCTTCACATTATGAACCGGGAGCGCATCGGACAGCGCCGCGGCGTGCCGTTTCTTGCCCCGGTCATTGAAGCGCTGAAACAGCTTGGGCGATATACAGACGCGGAACTTGTCGCCGCCGTGGTTTCTGGTATGTTCACGGTGTTTATCGAAAAAGAATCCGCGTCCAGCGACGGCGGGTTCGGTGAAATCATTCCAGAGGACGCACAAGTAGACGCAGGCGACGACAGCACGATTGAACTTGCCCCCGGCGCAATCGTGGATTTGAACGAGGGCGAAAAAGCACACGACATGAACCCCGGCAGACCGAACACGGCTTTTGACGGGTTCGTTGTGGCTATCTGCCGTCAGATCGGCGCGGCCCTTGAAATCCCCTATGAACTGTTGGTAAAGAACTTCAACGCGTCTTACAGCGCGTCCCGCGGGGCGCTTCTGGAAGCATGGAAAATGTTCCGTATGTATCGGACGTGGCTTGCAAATGATTTTTGCCAACCAGTCTATGAAGAATGGTTCGCCGAAGCTGTGGCAAAGGGCCGCATTCCAGCGCCCGGCTTTTTCTCTGACCCGCTGATACGCAAGGCGTACACGGGCGCAGAGTGGAACGGACCGGCACAGGGCCTTTTGAACCCGGTACAGGAAGTCACCGCGGCGGAAAAGCGCGTGCAGAATGGTTTCTCCACCCGCGACCGCGAAGCTATGGAAATGAACGGTTCAGACTTCTACCGAAACGCCGCGCAGTTGAAGCGCGAAGAAAAAATGTTAAGGGAGGTAAAAGAAAATGGAGAAAACGGCAACGCCGCAGGCAAAACCGAAGAATAAACACTTTTGGAACTTCCAACCAGCAAGCGGGGACAATCCCCCGGAACTCATTCTTTACGGCGATATTGCTTCCGAAACATGGTGGGGCGATGAAGTGACCCCGCGGCAGTTCACGGAGGAACTGGACGCGCTGGGCGCTGTGCCTGAAATCGTGGTACGAATCAACAGCGGCGGCGGTGACGTGTTCGCCGCAAATGCCATTTACACCCGCCTGAAAGACAACGCGGCAAAAATCACTGTAAAAATCGACGGTTGGGCCGCGTCTGCGGCGACGATTATTGCGATGGCGGGCGACAGCATCGAAATTCCCGGAAACGGCGTTTTCATGGTGCATGACCCAGCGTTGGGGCTGTTGGGTTACTTCAACGAAGCGGAACTTGCGAAAATGACCGATGAACTAAAGGTCATCAAGCAGTCTATCGTGAACGCCTACACCATGAAAACGGGAAAGGACGCGGCGGACGTTGCCGCAATCATGGCGGCTGAAACGTGGTACGACGGCAAACAGGCCGTTGACGCGGGTTTCTGCGACAAACTTATGTTTGAGGACGCGGAAACGACCGTGGAAAATGCGGCGAAAGTCGTTGTGAACAGCGTTTCCCTCGACCTGACGCGCTTTCCGAATATGCCTGTATCGTTGTTAAACCGCATGACGGCCCGCACGCCCGGCGGTTTTTCAAATAAAACCAACCATAAAAATACCGAAAAGGAGCGAAACACAATGGACGGAATCGAAAAAATCACTACGGTTGACGGCCTGAAAGCGGCTTTTCCCGACCTGACGCGTCAGATCGAGGACGCGGCGACAACCGCGGAGCGCAAGCGCATTCAGGACATTGAAGACGTGGCGCTTGCAGGCTATGAGAGCATCGTAAACGACGCGAAGTTCAACAACCCCATTGCGGCGGGTGACGTGGCAAAAGCTATCGTTGCCGCGCAGAAGAAGCAGGGCGGAACTTACATCAAGAACCGCGACGACGACGCGCAGAAGAGCGGTGCGGGCGACGTTGGAGCGGGCGCACATGAGGGCGCAGGCGATGACGGCGGCGACAATGACGTTGACAAGGCCATTGACAAGCTGTTCCCCGCGACGAAGTAAAGGAGGAAACACAATGTACGAAATCCAGAAAGACCAGAGCGTACCCGTGAAGTTTTTCGCCGGAGAATACCCCGTCGTTACGGCGGTCAAGGCTGTTGCCACCGGAAAGAGCGTCAAGCAGTACGAACCCGTCAAGCTGACGGACAGCGGCATTGAACCCGTTGTAAAAGTCGCCGCAAGCGAAGCCGTGAGCGGCACAAGCACCCCGGCGAAGTCCGAGTATGAGAACACCACGGCGGGCATTTACGGCATCGCCGCAACCGCCGCACAAGCCGCGGAAGAAGTCGTCGTCTACCTGACGGGCGAATTTTTCGCGGACGCTATCACCTTGCCGGAGGGCGTGACCGCCGATACGCTGGCAAAGGCGTTCCGCAATATCGGAATCTTTTTGAAGTAAAGGAGCAAAGAGAAATGGCTATCGAAACAACTATTTACACCCCGCGCACGCTGGGTAAGCTGATTACCAGAATGCCACCCGTGCATACTTTTTTCCGCGATACCCTGTTCAAGAACCGCCGCACTTTCCCCACGAAGAGCGTTGACGTTGACTTCAAGAAAGGAAGCCGCGCCCTCGCACCGTTCGTTCACCCGAAAGTCGGTGGCAAGGTGGTTCCGAACAGCGGCTATCAGACGAAGACTTACACCCCCGTTCTGCTGGCCCCTGACAAAATCACCACCGTTGACGACCTGCTGAACCGTTCTGCGGGTGAAAACCCGTACAGCGGCAGGACCCCCGCGGAGCGTGCCGTTGAGAAGCTGGCGGACGACCTGCGCGAACTGAACGAAATGATCGTGCGCCGCGAAGAGTGGATGGCGGCTACCGCCATTTTCACCGGGCAGATTCCCATTATCGGCGAGGGCCTGAACGAAGTTATCGACTTTGACTTCACCAACAAGGAAACCATCGTCAGTGCCGAAAAGAAGTGGGGCGCTGATACTTCCGACCCGCTGGGCGATTTGGAGCGCTGGCGCGAAGCCGTCCAGAAAGAGGGCTTTGTGAACTGCAATATCTGCATCATGGCAAAGGACGTTGCGAACGCTTTTGTGAACAACGCAAAGGTCAAGTCCGTTTTGGACGTTCGCGCCTATGATTTGGCAGTCATCAAGCCCCGCGAACTGCCGAACGGCCTTACCTACATCGGCACTATTCACAAGCTGGGCCTTGACATCTACCAGTATAACGAGTGGTATCTGGACAACTGGACCAACCCCAACGCACCGACGCAGAAGCCGCTTGTTCCCGACGGCACGCTTGCCCTGCTGTCTACCGAAGCGGAGTATTCCATCTACTACGGCGCAATCACCATGATTCCCGAAGAGGGTAAGACGTTTGTTACCGTGGAGGGCGACCGCGTGCCGCAGACGTGGGTTGAGCGCCGCCCGGACCGCCGCTTCCTGCAAGTCAACAGTAAGCCGCTGACCGTTCCCCATGAGGTCAATAGCTGGTACGTTGCAAAGGTCCTGTAATGAACTTCAAAGCGCAGGTTGAACGGGACCTTACGGCGGTATTCCATAACGCCCGCGAACACGCCGACGTTATGGAATTCTGGATTGACGGGGTGCGCTACAAAGGCCCTGTCATCATTGATGACGGCGGCGCACAGGACAGGAAAAAGCCGTCTACGGACCATGTAGACGGCTTGGTTCTTGTTGACCTTGTTGTATATGTCCCTCTATCCCTGTTGAAGACCATTCCGCAAAAGGGCCTGAACATGGAAATCGGCGACCACATTTACCAAATCACAAAGGTTCACCCGGAAGCCGGGGAAATCGTTCTTTATTTGGAGATGCTGACCGAATGATTACTATTACAGCCGAACAGATCGAGCGGGTCAACCTGATTTTGTCAGGTGTTCCCGGCGGAATAGAAAAGGCACTGTCAAGCACTATCCGCCGGGCGAACAATACCGTTCGTTCTGAAACCCTAAAGGGCATCACGACCGTTTATGCAATCACGCGGCAGAACGTCCGGGCGGAAACGACAATCAAGGTCCGCACACAGTCCAGCGACGGCGGAATTGTCGGAACTGTTCTGTTTGCGGGCCACAAGATACCGCTATACCGCTTCAACGTATCGCCGACAATTCCTATCCAACGGGCTACCGTGTCGGCGGCGGTGCTTGCCGGAAACGGGCGCACGCCGTTTCAAGACGCGTTCATTGCACGAATGCAAAGCGGACATACAGGTATGTTCGAGCGCGACGGTTCAAAGCGCCTGCCTATCAGCGAGTTCATGGGACCGTCTACGGCACAGATGGCGGGAAACAGTATCGTTCTTGCCGACGTGGAGGAAAAGGCACAAGAGGTCATCAACAAGCGCGTTGAACATGAAATCACCCGCATTCTGAACGGGTACGGAGGTTGAACGCATGACACCTTTACAACTGCTTGACGCGCTGGAAGCGTTTGTGAAGCAAGAAACAAAAGACATTCTTTTACCCGTCCGGGTGGACCGCAAGAGCGGAGAGAACAAGGAACGCGCGGCGGAGGTCTATAAAATGCGCCTGCCGAACAAAACCGCGCAGACGGAGCGGGTCCCCTACCTGCTATTGCAGTACATCAAAAGCACCGACACACAGGAACCGGGACAGGAACCGGAAAGTGAATGCACCGTGCGTATCGTCGCCGCCACCTATTCGGAGGACGAAAGCGAGGGCGCAATGTGTGTTTTGAACCTGCTGACACGAATTCGCGTCGCCCTGCTGAAAGATGGCGTTGTCGGCGGGCAGTTCGCCTTGAAATCTCCGCTTGAAATGATTGTGTACCCGGACAGCACAGCCCCTTACTATTTGGGCGAAATGATGACGACATGGACCATGCCGATTATCGAAAGTGAGGTTCAACAGATATGGCAGTAGAATTCAAGTCCAGCATGAGCAAAAACGAACTGCTGGAAATTGCCGCGAAACGCGGCATCGAAGCCGACGACAGCATGAAGAAAAACGACATTCTAAAACTGCTGGAACAGGCACGCGCCGCAGAGGGCGCACAGGAGCCGCAGGACGGCACAGAAACGCCCCCGGAGGGTAACGACCCGGCGGAGGGCGACGAAGCAACACAGGAGCCGCAGGACGGCGAGGAAAGCGCCACCGAGGACAGAGACACAGAGCCGCCCGCGGAGGACGTGCAGGAAGCCGCCCCGGAGGGCTACGGCCTGTTCGTGTATGCCGGTCCCTCCCTCCCGCACGGACGCTTGAAAGAACACGCCGTATTCAACGGTACGTTCGAGGACGTGAAAGCCTATCTTGCGGACGTGCTGGAAGACTACCCGCAGGCGGAACGTCTGATCGTTCCCGTGGAGCGGCTTTCCGCGTTTGCCGCAAAGGTCAAGACCCCCGGCAATATCGCGCACAAGTATTACAACGACATTGTTTCGACAATGCGAGGAAACAAGGAGGTATAAACGATGGCAAACTATTTTCACGGCGTTTCGACGCGTCAGAACGACACGTCGATTTCTACCCCTGTAACCGCTGATTCTGGTATTGCGTTCGTCGTCGGCGCGGCACCCGGTCATACCGTGGACGGCGCACCGAACGACCCTATCATGTGTCAGTCTTACGCGGAAGCCGTCGCCGCTTTGGGGTATAGCGACGATTGGGAGAAGTACCCCATTTGCGAAGCTATCTATTCGCAGTTCAAGCTGTACGGCGTGGCCCCCGTGGTGTTCGTGAACGTGCTTGACCCTGCGAAGCACAAGAAGAGCGTCGCGGAACAGAACTACCCCGTCGCGGACGGAAAGGTTCTGCTTCCCCTCGAAGCCCTGAAAAACACGGTCAAGGTGACGGGCTACACCGCCGGGACCGACTATGAACTTTTCTATGAGGGCGAAAACCTGATTCTTGAAGTTCTGGACGGCGGCAGTATTCCCGCTGAAACGGGAGAACTGACAATCACGTTCGACGCGGTGGCCCCCTCCAAAATCAACGAAAACGACATTATCGGCGGTTTCGATACCAGCACGAAGAAGTATTCCGGTCTTGAACTGATCGACAAGGTTTTTCCGAAATACGGCATCGTCCCCGACCTTATCGTTGCCCCCGGATGGTCCGACAAGTCCAATGTCGCGGCGGTTATGACCGCAAAGGCGGATGCAATCAACACCGTGTTCACGGGTGCAAAAGCCCTGATCGACGCGGACACCAACACCGTTCGCCACTACGCGGACGTTCCCGCATGGAAGAAAGCACAGAACATGAACAGCAAGGCGGAAATTCTCTGCTGGCCTATGTTCGGGCTGGGCGACCGTGCGTTTCATGCGTCCGTCCACGCCGCGGGCCTGATGGGAAAGACCGATTCGGACAACGGCGGTTGCCCGGCGGAAAGCCCGTCGAACAAGTCCTTGCAGATCGACCGCGCTATGCTTGCGGACGGAACGACTGTGCTTCTCGATCTCGCGCAGGCAAACTACCTGAACAGTAACGGTATCGTTACGGCGCTGAACTTCATTGGAAGCTATGTGCTGTGGGGCGACGAAACCGCCTGTTTCCCCGCCGATACGGACGTGAAGAACTACTTCATTTCCGTTTCCCGTATGTTCGGTTGGGTTGCCCGTTCTGTCATTCTTACTTATTGGAGTAAGATCGACAAGAAAATGACGCGCCGCCTTATCGACAGCATCGTTGATTCCGTAAACATTTGGCTGAACGGCCTTGTTTCGGAAGAAAAGCTGTTGGGCGCACGCGTGGAGTTTCTGGACGAAGAGAACAGCACGACCGCGCTTATGGCGGGCAAGGCTGTTTTCCATATCTACATGACCCCCGCAAGCCCCATGAGGGAATGCGAATTCGTCCTTGAATACGACGCGGACTATGTGACCGCGGCGCTGTCGGCGTAAGGAGGTAAAGAGCAATGAAAATCGAAAACGGCGTAACCAACTTTGCCGTATATGAGGACGCGACCGAATATTACGGCATGGCAGAAGTCACACTTCCTGAAATCACGCAGATTTCGGAAGAGGTCAAGGGCGCGGGCATCGCAGGTACGTTCGACGGAACGTTTGTCGGACACCTTGAAGCTATGTCCCTGACCCTGAATTTCCGTTCCGTCACTACGGACGCTATCAAGCTGGCAGAGCCGCGCAAGCACCAGCTTGATTTGCGGGCGGCACAGCAGTCTTGGGATAACAGCACGGGCCGCTATGTCCAGCAGGCCGTGAAACACGTCCTTGTCGTAAGTCCCAAAAAGTTTGCCCCCGGCAAGCTGGCCCCGGCATCTTCCGCGGAAGCGTCCGGCGAATATCCCGTGACCTACTACGCAACGTACATCGACGGTAAAAAGGTTCTGGAAATCGACATTCTGAACTTTATCTACTACGTCAACGGCGTTGATTACCTCGAAGACGTGCGAAAGGCACTTGGCAAGTAAAACCCGGCGGGGCTTCCCGCTGGGTTTTATTATGCCCTTTTCTGTATCTGAAAATATGAATTTCTAAATCGGAGGAATTGACAATGAGTGAGAACATCAAAAACACCGCCGCAGAGAGCGCACAGAACGCCGCAGGCGCGGCGGAAGCCGTCACCCATGATATGACCGCGGAAGCCGTAAACGAACCCGTACAGGCTGACGCAGGCGTTTATACGCACACGTTCAAGAAGCCTTTCGAGTACGCAGGCGAAACCTATACGACCCTGACGTTCGATTTCGAGAAAATGACGGGCCGCGACATGGTTTCTATCGAAACCGAAATGCAGATGAACAATGAATACTGCCTTGCGCCGGAAGTGTCCCGGAGTTTTCAAGCGAAAATGGCGGCAAAGGCCGCGGGCATTGGTAGCGACGTTCTCGACGCTATGCCTATCAAGGACTTTAACCGCATCACCAACGCGGCAAGAAGTTTTTTAATCGACACGGGCTATTAAAAAGCCCGGCGAAGTGGTGGCGGCGGGAGTGCTTCAAGCTGGCGCAGGCAACGTATACGCCCGTCCCGTTCTGGCTTGATATGAACATGACGGAAATTACGGCGTGGATTGAGGACATCAACGCCGCCGCGAAACAGAAATAGACGAAAAGGGGTGGTGAATTTGGCTGGACGAAAAGAATATGAACTGCTTTTCAAACTGCAAGCGGCTTTGGGCGGCAACTTCAACACGGTTTTTCAAAGCGCGTTGAACACCACAAAGCAGATGCAGAACAGCCTAACGAAGCTAAATTCCATCACCGGGAAAATCGACGCTTACAAAAAGCAGGAAGCCGCCCTTGAATCGAACCGTCAAAAGCTGGAACGCCTGACCGCAGAGCATGACAAACTCCAACGGGAAATAAGCGAAACCGCCGCCCCGTCGGAAGAACTGCGGCAGAAGATGGCGAAGAATGAAAAGCAGATTGCCGCGACAACTGCAAAAATCGAAGCGCAGGAACAGCGGTTACAGACGCTTGGTTCTGAACTGTCCGACGCAGGCGTGAACACGGCAAATTTGAGCGCGGAGAATGAACGGCTTGCAAAGACCTATGACAAGGTAAAGAAAAGTCAAGAGGAATTGGCAAAGGTAAGCACCGCCCTTGAACAGAATAACGCGGCAATCTCCCAAACGAAGACCCAACTTGCGGGAACGCTTGGAACCCTTGCCGCGCTGGGCGGCGCTATCTATGCAGGACCCGTGAAAAAGGCTGCTGAATTTGAAGCCCAAATGTCAACCGTCAAGGCCATTTCCAACGCATCGGCGGACGACATGAAGCGGCTTTCAGAGGAAGCGAAGCACATGGGCGCGACAACGCAGTTTACCGCAGTTGAAGCCGGAAAAGCCCTTGAATATATGGCTATGGCAGGTTGGAAGACCGACCAAATGTTGGGCGGCTTGCCCGGCATTATGAACCTTGCCGCCGCGTCCGGCGAAGATTTGGGGCAGGTTTCCGACATTGTAACGGACGCACTGACGGCGTTCAACATGACGGCGGACCAGTCCGGGCGCTTTGCGGACGTACTCGCGCAGGCATCTTCCAACGCGAACACCAACGTTTCCATGATGGGTTCGACGTTCCAGAAAGTAGCGCCCGTGGCGGGCGCGTTGGGCTACTCTGTGGAAGATATGTCACTTGGAATCGGCTTGATGGCGAATGCGTCCATCAAGGCAGAAGTCGCAGGCACAAGCCTAAAGACGGCCCTTGCTAACATGGCAAAGCCAACAAAGCAAATGCAAGCCTACATGGACAAGTACGGAATCAGCCTGACGAATGCGGACGGAAGCATGAAGACGTTCCGTGAGGTCATCGACAATCTGCGGTCCAGTTTGGGCGGGCTTTCCGAATCCGAACAGGTGGCGGCGGCTACCGCCATTTTCGGCAAAGAGTCTTTCGCAGGTATGCTTGCTATCGTAAACGCAAGTGACGCTGATTTCAAGAAACTGTCCGATTCGGTCAACAACGCCGCAGGCGCGGCGGAGCGCATGGCAAAAATCAAGCTGGACAATTTCGAGGGTAAAGTTACCCTGCTGAAATCCGCATTCGAGGGCCTGCAAATCGCGCTGGGCGACGCGCTGTTACCGACATTCACGCAGGGAGCAGAGAAAGCCGCCGAACTGATTTCCAAACTGACGGAATTTATAAACGCAAACCCGGAACTTGTACGGACCATCGTAAAGGTGACGGCGGGGCTGTTGGCATTCAAGGCCGCGGCCCTGACTGCAAAGTTGGGCTTTCTTGAACTAAAAGGCGGCGTGCTGACTATTCAAAAGGTCATGGCGCTTTTCAAGGGAAAGACAGCACTTGCGGGCGTGGAAGCCGTCGGGTTCGCAGGAAAGGTCAAGGGCGTTGCAAAGAGCGTGACCGGGTATTTCGGCGGCATTGGGTCCGCGGCGGGCGGTGTTGGCCGCGCGTTCGGGCAAATGTTCAGCGGAACAAAAATCGGCGGCGCGTTCTCCAAAATCGGCGGCGCGGCGGGCGGCGTATTCTCGAAGCTGTTTTCGGGAATGGGCGGCGTTGCGACGCGGGCATTCACAGGCGTTGCCGGGACCATCACCAACATATTAGGCAAGGCCGGGACCGCTGTTACGGCGGGTCCGCTGGGTAAAATCGGTTCCGTTATCGGAAAGGGTTTCGGGAAAATAGGAACCCTGATTGCACCGCTTCAAAAGCTGGGCGGCGCTATCTTGGGGCCGTTCAGCGGCATTCTTAGCAAAGTGCTTCCCGTGGTGGGCGTTATTTCGCTGATCGTTGCCGCGGTCCAAATCCTACGGGACAATCTGGACAAGGTGCGCGAAGTCGTAGGCCGGGTGTTCGGTGACGCTGGTCTTGTCATTTTCGACAAGGTGGTTGCGGCAATAACAAACATCGGCGATACGATACGCAACGTCTTCACGGACGGCAACTTGGGCGGCGCACGGCAATTCCTGATAAACCTGTTCGGAGAGGAAGCAACGGGCGTTATCGACGGGGCCATTACGATTTTACAAACCGTCTGGAATATTCTTTCCGGGTTCATCGAGTTTGTGAACACCTATGTTCGCCCGATTGTGGAGCAAATCTTTTCTTTCATCGTCGGGACCGTGCTTCCGCAGATCGCGCAGGCGTTCGCAGAGTGGGCACCGACTATCGCTTCTATCCTGCAAGGACTTGCGGAAGTGGTTTCCACCATTGCAACGGCAATCATGGCAGTTATTCAATTCCTTATGCCGACGATACAAAGCATCATCGGCGTTGCGCTTGAAACCATCAAGGGCGTTGTATCTGGTGCGCTGACCGCGATAAAGGGCCTTGTAGACGTTTTCGCAGGCATCTTCACGGGAGATTGGACCCGTGTTTGGGAGGGCGTGAAAAGCATATTCAGCGGCGTTTGGAATTCTCTAAAGAGCATCGCAAGCGGCGTACTGAACGGCATTATCAGCCTTGTAAACGGCGTGATTTCCGGCTTGAACAAGCTGAAAATCCCTGATTGGGTCCCCGGCATCGGCGGAAAGGGCATCAACATTCCGTTGATACCGCAGTTTGCAACAGGTACAGACAGCACGCCGGACACGTTCATAGCTGGTGAGCAGGGCGCGGAACTTATCACCAACGCAAAGAACCGAAGCGTATTCACCGCGGCACAGACGGGAAGCATCTTCCGCAATCTTGCGGACACGGTAAACGCTATTCGCACCGCAGGGGCCGCGCCGTATCAACTGGCCTATGCGGGAGCGCCCAGCGTTGCCGCACCGACCCTGAACGCAGGCGATGGCAGAACGTCCGTCGTCATTCACAGCGCACCCGTGTTCCACGTCGGCAACGACGCGCAGGCACAGGACATTGAAGAAATGCTACGCCGCCACGACGAAGAGTTGTTGGACGAAATCGACGAGCGGGAGCGGCAAAGACAGGACGACGAAAGGCGGCGGAACTATGACTAAATACACCACAATAGCCGGGGATATGTGGGACGGCATCGCCTATAAGACATTGGGCGACGAAGCCTACACAGACCGGCTTATGAAGTTGAACCCGCAGTACCGCCGCACTTTCGTTTTTCCCGCCGGAATCACACTGACAGTTCCAGAGCCGGAAACGCGGGTTTCCTCTGACCTGCCGCCGTGGAAGCGAGGGACTGCCGAATGAATGCACGAAGAACCGTTGTCCGCCTGACCTTTGCAGGGGTGGACATTTCAGCCGACATAAACAAGCATCTTCTTTCGCTGACCTACACGGACAACGAAGAGGATAAAACGGACGACCTGCAACTATCGCTTGATGACCGCGAGGGCGTGTGGCTGGGAAACTGGCTGAACACGCCCAACGCGTCAAAGGGCGTGGAAATCTCCGCCGTCATCGTTCAAAAGAATTGGGAATCCAACGGGAAAGACCGGGTGCTTGACTGCGGCGTTTTTGAAATCGACACCGTGGACGGGAGCGGCCCGCCCGCAAAAGCGACCATCAAGGCCGGGTCCATTCCCTACAAGTCTACCGTGCGGACGCAGAAGAAAACGAAAGCATGGGAGAACTACACGCTTTCCGGCATTGCAAAGGAAATCGCGGGCAAAAACGGGCTTGCCTGTATGTTTGAATCCGCGTTCGACCCTCTGTATACCCGGAAAGAGCAGATACAGGAATCGGACATCACCTTTCTTCAACGGCTTTGCAAGGCCGCGGGAATCAGCCTGAAAGTCACCGCAAAAATCATCGTTCTTTTCGACGCGGCAGCTTATGAGCAGAAAGACGCGGTGCGCGTCATAAAGCGCGGGACGGCGGACGTTAGTTCGTGGTCCTTTTCAACCAGCTTGCACGACGCGTCATACAGCAAGTGCCACGTTTCCTATACCGACCCAACGACGGGAAAGACCATCGAATACACCTACACCCCGCGAAACGCGGATAAGGACGGTCAAGTTCTGGAAGTGAACGAAAAGGTTTCCAACAGAGAGGAAGCCCGGCAACTGGCAATGAAGCGCCTGCGGCAGAAGAACAAGGGCGAATTCAAGGCATCGTTCAAACTGACCGGGGACGCGCGGCTTGTGGCTGGCATCACGGTTCAGGTATCGGGCTACGGCGCGTTCGACGGGAAATACATCATCGAAACGGCGACGCATTCCGTGTCAAAGAGCGGCTATAAAACCGATTTGACGCTACGCCGGGTATTGGAGGGGTATTGATGGCCGATCTATCAGTTTTGAAAAATATCGTGAGAACGGGCCGGGTTTCATCGGTCAACGCCGGGAACCGCACCGCCCGCGTCACGTTCGAGGACAAGGGGCAATCGCCGCTTGTGTCGGGAGAACTAAAGGTCATCAAGAACCCGCCGTTCATTCCGGCAAAGGGAGCGGCACAGAGGACGGAAAGCGAAAGCGGCGGAAGCGGTGAAGCCGCCTTTGCCGCCCATTCGCACGCCGTCAAAATAGCCCCGTGGTTGCCGTCGCCGGGCGACTATGTTTTATGCCTGTATATCCCGACGGACGACGGCGACGGGTTCGTGATTGGAGGGATATAAACAATGGCGCTTATCGGGAATTGGGGTGACTTCACGTTCTACGTTTCCGCAGACCAAATCAAGACGTTCGACAGTCTGAAATGGGACAGCGCGGCGAAGTATTCCACCCACGACCGACACTTACGGGAACCCCTGTTGGAATTCACCGGGACAGACGTTGAAACGATAACCTTTACCATGTTCTTTTCCGTGTTCTTGGGGGTAAACCCTATCAAAGAAATTGCAAGCCTGCTTCAAGCTATGCGGCGGGGCGAAGTAAACCGACTTGTCATCGGGCCGAAAGCCTACGGCACGAACAAATGGGTCATTACGAAGCTGTCAAATTCCTTGAAGCGGTTCGACCGATGGGGCAACCTGCTTGTCGCGTCGGTGAATGTTACGATGCAGTCTTACGCAGTCAGATAAGGAGGGCGAGAAATGGCATATATCGTGAAAGCCTTTACGCCCGGCAAACTCAACCTTGCGCCGGAAACGCTGGAAGAAGAGGTTTTACAGAATGTCGCTATCATCGTGTCAACGCCGAAATTTTCCGTCCCCCTCGATAGGGGGCTTGGGTTGGCGCAACGGTTCATCGACAAGCCGATGCAGGTTGCACAATCTATCTTGATTTCGGAGGTTCTGGACGCGGTAGAAGAGTATGAACCACGGGCAGAGGTAACAAACGTCACGTTTGAAACGGGCGAAACGCCGGGCCTGCTGGTCCCCGTATTGGAGGTGAATATCGTTGACAACGAAGAGTAGAACATACCCCGACATTTCCTACGTCGAAACCGACACGGAAACAATCGTGAATGCGCTGATACAGGGGTACGAAAAAATCGCCGGGCGCACGCTGTATCCGGCGGACCCGGCGCGGCTGTTCATTCTGTGGGTTGCCGATATTATCGTTCAAGAGCGGGTGAACATCGACTTTTCCGCGAAACAGAATATCCCGCGGTATGCAGAGGGCGAATATCTTGATTCCCTCGCAGAACTGTTCAAGGGAGCGGAGCGGTTGGAGCCTGAAAAGGCCCGAACGACCCTGCAATATACGCTTTCTATCCCGCTGGAAGTGGCAACGACCATTCCGGCAGGCACGCGGGCCACGCCTGACGGCGAAATCGTGTTCGCCACGCTGGAGGACCTGACCATTCCGGCGGGACAGCGGACCGGGAACGTGGAAGCGGAGTGCCAAACGGAGGGCGAAAGCGGAAACGGATTTGTCCCCGGACAAATCAACCAGCCGATAGACGTTTTCCCCTACTACGAAAGCGTCGAGAACATCACGGAGAGCGCAGGCGGCGCAGACAGGGAAAGCGACGCGGCGTTCTATGAGCGTATGCGGGAGAGCGTAGAAACCTATTCCACGGCGGGACCGCTGGGCGGGTATGAGTATTTCGCAAAATCCGCGTCGGCACTGATCGCAGACGTGAAAGCAACGTCCCCGGAGCCGGGAGAAGTTGACGTGCGCGTTCTGCTGACGGGCGGCGAACTGCCGGGGGACGAAATCTTGAAAGAGGTTTTGGACATTCTGAACGCCGACACGGTGCGCCCGCTGACGGACCATGTGACCGTTGCCGCGCCGCAGGCCGTCCCGTACAACATAGACGTGACCTACTACACGCAGGAGGGCGGCGCATTGAGCGCCGACACCATCGCGGCGGACGTTGCCGCGGCGGTGAAGTCTTTCCAGAAGTGGCAGGCCGAAAAGATGGGCCGGGACGTGAACCCATCCCAGCTTATCGCCCTGTTGATGCAAACGGGAGTGAAGCGCGTTGAAGTCCGTTCCCCTGTCTTTGCGACTGTGGCAGACAACGCCGTTGCACAAATCGGCACGGTTTCCGTCGTGAACGGAGGTGCGGAACGTGAATAACGAAGACTTCTATTCGGCAGACTTCACGAATTCGCTTCCGCCTGCGCTGAAAAACAGCCCTGACATGATGGCGCTTGCACAGACCATTTCGGCACAGTTGCAGGCGACCGCGGCGGAAATCCGAAAGAACATCATTTACGCCCGTATCGACGAACTGGACGAAGCGACGTTGGACGTGCTGGCCTATGACCTGCACGTTGACTGGTACGACTATTCCTACCCTATCGAGGTAAAGCGCCGGACCATTCGGGACAGCATACAGGTTCACCGCAGGTTGGGAACAAAGTATGCCGTTGAAAAGGCGCTGGGCGCTGTGTACCCCGGAACAAAAGTGGAAGAGTGGTTCGAGTACGGCGGCGACCCGTATAAATTCCGCGTCGTCATCGGCGCAACGGAAGCGGGCATCACCGCAGACCGTCAAGCGGCGGTCCTCGACCGTGTGCGGTTTTATAAAAACCTGCGGTCCCACCTTGAAGCAATCAGTTACCAAATCGAAAAGCGAACGGCGGTCAAGGTTGCCGCCGCCCACGCTATCGGGCAACGCGTCGAAATCTATCCATACTTGGCGCGAAATATGGAATCGCGCGGCGGGTTCTACTGCGGCGGCTATACGCAGTACGGGCGGAAACTTGCAGTATTCCCGAATGAATAACGAACGGAGGGTGAAGAAATGGCAGATAAAACGTATGGAACCCTTGTGACCGACCGCGGAATACTGCTGATCGCGGCGGCGGTCATGGAGGGAAAGAAAATCAACCTGACGACGCTTGCCGTCGGCGACGGCGGCGGGGCCTACTATCAGCCCACGCAGTCAATGACGGCGCTTAAAAATCAGGTTTGGAGCGGGAACGTGAAGAGCGTTACCGTGAACGCAGATTCCCCGAACATGATAGACGTTGTGGCAATCGTGCCGTCGGACGTGGGCGGGTGGACAATCCGCGAAATGGGCGTTCTGGACGACACAGGAACCCTTATCGCGGTTTGCAATACCCCTGACACAGAAAAGGTCATCATTTCCAGCGGCGCGGCGGGCGAAATCGAATTGACAATGCACATCGAAATCGCAAACGCCAAAAACGTCACAATGATTATCGACCCGCACGTTATCACCGCGACGAAAAAGGACATTGAGGACCACAACGAAGACCCAAACGCCCACGGCGGATTACTGAAAGAAGCCGCAAGCATGGTTGAAGAGTTGGCAAGCCGCGTCGTGCCTATCGTGGCAAGCGTGGAAGAGCCGACCGAACCCGGCCCCCTTTTATGGCTAAAGGTTATCCAGCAGGACGACCCCGCCCCGCGCCCGGACCCGGAAGAGCCGGACACGCAGGCCGTCCGGCTTGATATACAAGACTATCGGAAAGGAAGTGATTTGTATGTAGAAATCGACGAAGAAACGAAGAGCGTTGAAAACGCGAAGAAGACAGACCCCGAAAACCCGGCGGACGACGAACCGCTAAAAATCAGACTTACTTAATTTAATTTGAAAAGGAGAAATTCAAAATGGCATTCACTAAGAGCGACAAGCTGAAGCAGGTTATCTTTCAGGAGGAAATCGACGGCGTTCTGACCGACCTTATGGCCCGCACCCACGTTGACAACGTGATTTATGAGGAGGGCGGCAAGCAGATCGCACTGTCCGAGAAGCTGGCTTCCCTGATCGCCACCGTTGCCGCGAAAGCCGACAGCGCCGCCGTGACGGCGGACATCAAGACCGCTACCGATAATCTTTACAACAAGATTATGGGTATCACCGCCGAGGACGGCGCACCCGTCGCCGAAGCCTACGACACCCTGAAAGAGGTTGCAAACTACCTGACCGAGCACGGTAGCGTGGTTCAGGGCTTCACCAACGACATTTCCGGCCTGAAAAAGTCCGTTGAGGACCTGAAAACCGGCATGACTAAGGTTGAGAAGAGCGACACCAACGGCAACGTCAAGGTTGACGGCGCGGAAGTCGTTGTCTATCAGCACCCCGCGTCCCACCCTGCAAGCATGATTACCGACACCGCCGAAAAGGTTATGATGACCGCGGCAGAGCGTACTAAGCTGTCCGGCGTGACTGCGGGCGCTTCCGCTATCGTGTCCGCCACGGGCGCAGTCGCCGACGCGTCCGCCGTTCCTACCCTGATGATTAAGGTCATCGAGGACACCAACAACGCCTAACTTCTAAGCGCAAGGGCGGCGGGTGGGAATTACTAAACCAGACAGGAGGGTATAAAATGCCGGAACTGAACTGCGTGCTTATCCTGAAAGGCAAGGACGGCACATTGGGGCTTTACTACCCCTTTACGAAGTGGCGGAACATCTTGGACGCGCCGGACGTGACCGGGATTGAAGTTCTTCTGAACGGTCATATCGGCAACAGCGACATTCACGTTACAGCCCAGCAGACCGCGGGCTATGACGCGGCGGTTGCTTCTCTGATCGAACACAACGAGAATACGGCAATCCATGTGACGGCGGAGGAAAAGGCCGCATGGACGCAGGCCGCGCAGGACGCGACCGAAGCGCAGGCAAAGGCGACGGAAGCCCTGAACACGGTTTCCGCGCTGGACAGCCGCGTTTCCCGCGTGGAAGACGGCCTGTTCAACAACATCACCGGGAACCCGTTTCTTGCGTCCTTTGATTCCCTCGACGGCATCACGCTTGTTAAGGGTATCTGGAACGAAGAAAGAAAGCGCATCGAATGTTGACGGAATACGCCTGCCCGCGGCGGGAACTGTCCTGTATCGTCGGAAACCTGTTCGTAGAACTGGAACCGCCCTGCGACCATTGCGCCGCCGGGGACGGCCTGACGATATGCGGGACGACCTACGCCGGGACACGGGCAACGCTGATCGTCACCGAATACGGCTTCACCTTTGACGGACCGCCGGAGGAAGTCGAACAAATCCGGGAAAGGCGGTGTTTGAAATAGACCAGCGACCAACCGAACAAAAGCCCGCACAACAGGAATTTGCAATCATCACGAAAGCGAAAGATTTAGTCAAGCACACGTTTATGATGACAAGCGAACGGAGATTTCCGAAGAAGTACCGCTTCACCATCGTAAACCGCTTGCACGATTTGACGCTTGACATTTTCCAGCACATACAGGAAGCGAACGAACTTGACCTTGCGGACCCGCAGGAATACCGCGAACGGCGCTATGAACAGAAAAAGGCGCTGACAGAGTGCAAGACGGTTCTTTTCCTGATCGAACTTTCCTTTGAAAAGGAACTTATCTCTTCCGAACAATGCGCGGAGTGGACCCGGCACGTTATGAACGTGAAGAACATGACGGCAAAGTGGAGGAAGCAGGATAGAGAGCGGTTCGCCGCGCTCCAACAGAATAGAGGAATCACGCCGCGGCGGTAACGCCCCGGCGTTTTTCTTGGGGTGCGGCTTGTAGCGTCCAACTCTTACAACGTCCGCAACGTCAATTCCTCTGGCGCGATGAACTGGAACAACGCTTACAACGGCAACAACGGCGTTCGCCCGCTTTGGTGGAAACCGCGATTGAGTAGGCCGAAAGGCTGAAAACAGAGGACCACTATCAAAGGAAGCCGCATCCCTCCACCGTGGTGACAGCACGACGGTAAATACAAGATTGGTGAAGCAAGGTCCACGGAAACCAGCTTCCGCCCGCCGCGGACGCGCGGCGCGGTCCGATGATGACGCGTTGCGTGCGGCGGGAGCCGCGGGGCGCAAGGCCGATTCTATACACGGCAAGGAGTTTTTTATATGCAAGGCGCAGAATTCGAGCAGGTATATGATTTCGGGAACCTATACGCGGGGTTCCTGAAAGCACGCAGGGGCAAGCGACACAAACCCAGCGTTGCAAAGTTTGAAGCAAATCTTCTTGAAGCCCTATGCCTGCTTTCGGAAATGCTGAAAACCAAAACTTACCGACCGTCAGATTATTTCGTTTTCAAGGTCTATGAGCCGAAAGAACGAATCGTTATGACAAACGCATTCAAAGACAAGGTGGTTCAGCATTCCCTATGCGACAACATACTTGAACCCGCGTTTTCAAAAGCCTTTATCCGGGACAACTACGCATCGCAGAGCGGGCGCGGCACACATGACGGGTTATACCGCCTTGAAGAATTCATGCGGTCCTACTACTTCACACGCAAGGCGAACGCCGAGCGGGAGCGGCGGGCCGCGGGATTGCCGCCGCCCGGCCCGGAGGAAGTGCGGCACTATTCGGACGGCTGGGTTTTGAAATGCGACATATCGAAGTATTTCTATTCAATCCAGCATGAACCGTTAAAGCAGATGGCGCGGAAGTACATCAAAGACCCGGATATTCTGTGGTTAGTTGACCTTATCGTTGACAGCACGGAAAATCCGGGAATTCCTATCGGCAACCAGACTTCACAATGGTTCGCCGTCATGTATCTTTCGGGCATGGACCATTTCATAAAAGAAAAGCTGGGTATTCGCTATTATGGGCGGTACATGGACGATTTCTATTTGATACATGAGGACAAGGCGTATTTGCAATACTGCCGGGGCGAGATCGAACGATACGTTGCCCGGCTGGGCCTGCGGATGAACAAGAAAACAAATATTTTCCCATTGCGGAACGGTATTGATTTCTTGGGCTTCCACACCTACTTGACCGAATCGGGCAAAATCATTCGCAAAGTACGGCGGTCAAGCAAATGTAACGCACAACGCAAATTGAAGAAACAGCGCGGTCTACTGGACCGGGAGAAAATCAGCCTTTCGGACATTGAACAGTCCTACGGAAGTTGGCGGAGCCACGCCGAAAAGGGCAACTGCTATCACCTGATACAGAAAACCGACAGTCTGTTTCAAAATCTATTCAAGGAGAGTGAAAAACAATGGCCCAAAGTTTGAATGCGCTTGCCGTCGGTGCGCTTGTCAAAGATACAGGCACGCTTTACAACGGTAAGCCGATCATTTGGAAAATCGCCGACAAGGGACACACGGGCTACCCGTCCGGCGCTGTGACCCTGATTACGGAGCGCATTATTTCCCTGAAATGCTTTGACGCTATCGAATCCGGCAACAGCGACGGCGACCGCCGCAGTTACGGCAATAACCGTTGGACCCTTTCCAACGTGCGGCAATGGCTGAACAGTCAGGCCACCGCCGGGAAGTGGTACAGCGCCCAGCACGGCGCGGACGCGCCCCCGACGAATGCGAACGTATGGAGCACCTACAACGAATACGACGCGGAAGCGGGCTTTCTTGCGGGCTTCTCCGCGAACTTCATTGCGGCCCTGCTGACTACGACCCACACCGTAGGCAAGGCGACCGTAGACGGCGGCGGTACGGAGAGTTGCGCCGACAAAATCTTCCTTGCGACCTGTACGGAAGTCGGCTTGTCCGGCGACGTGACCGCGGGAAGCAAGCTGGCCTTGTTCAGCGACGACAGTTCCCGCCTTGCCTACCCCACGGCGGAAGCCGTGAGCAAGAGCGAATACACGAACGGCGGTTTCAACGTAAATTCGCCGTGGTATTGGTGGCTTGCCGACGCTTACGCGTCCAACTCTTACGGCGTCCGCGTCGTCAATTCCTCTGGCGCGTTGAGCTGGGGCAACGCTTACGGCGGCAACGGCGGCGTTCGCCCGCTTTGTAATTTGTCCTCTGGAATCTTGGTATCTGATAGCCCGGATTCCGACGGAGCATACACGATCATTTGGAACCGCGCCCCCTCGAAGCCCTCTTCCATCACGGTTCCGTCCAGCGTTCGCGGCGGCGAAAGCCTGTCTATCAGTTGGGGGGCTTCCACGGACGAAGACGGCAATCTTTCCGGCTATATCCTCGAACGGCAGGTCAACGGCGGCGCATGGGCGCAGGTATACAAGGGCATCAACCGCAGTTACACCGACGCAATCACGTTTGGCTGGACCTCTATTGCGTACCGCGTCAAGGCGTATGACAGCGCGGGCGCGGAATCGGCGTATCAGACAAGCGCGACGCGGACGGTGGTAAACAACCATGCGCCCGTTATCAGCGGCACAGATTCCAACTTGGGAACGAAGACCGCCGCGTTCGCGCAGAGTTACAGCGCAACGGACGAAGACAGCGGGCAGACCTTGACCGTGACGGAGTACATCGACGGCACGCAGAAGCGTTCCTACACCGCGACAAGCGGACAGACCTATTCGTTCAACATCACCGCCGCAGAGTGGGTGAAGCTGTTGAACGGGTCCCATACGCTGAAAATCGTTGCGGCGGACAACTACGGCGGAAGCGCGACCCGGACGTATACGTTCACGAAAAATGAAACAGAAATCGAACTTACGCTTGCTACCCCGCTTACTGCCGATGATATGGTGACAAAGGGTATCATGTCTGTCGTGCGTCAAATTCCAGCAGGCGCAAAATTCACCGTGGAAGTCTGCAACAACGGCAACGACGCTTCCCCGACGTGGGAGGACGTGACGCAGAACGTCGTAAGCGGAAGTAAGTTCTTCCTTTCCAACACCACCAAAACGGCGAGCGCTTGGGGCTACAATTTCCGCATCAAGGTAAAGCGCGGAACGGCAACGGGCGATTGCTTCATTACGTCTGCGGGAGGTAACTTTGAATGAGCATTCAGCACAGAGAAGACAGCATTCGTGATATGAAGTTGGAGCGGCTGGGCGTGACCCCGCCGCAGGACTGGAACGACGTTGAGCAGGTCCGCACGGCGAAGAAAGCCGAAATCGGCCTTGCGTGTTCCGCGGCTATCTATGCCGGAATCGACGTGGGCGGCGCACATTACAGCCTGACCGAACACGACCAAACCGAACTTATGGCGCAGTTCCAGACGGTCAAGGAGGGTGCGGAGGAAGTGCCGTACCACGCCGACGGTGAACTTTGCCGTATGTATACCGCGGAGGAATTCACCGCGCTTGCACAGGCCGCGACCGCCCACGTCTTCTATCACCGTACTTACTGCAACCACCTGAACGCGTGGATTAAGCGGGCCGGGCTTGATGAAATCCCGGCTATCGTGTACGGCGCGGACCTGCCCACCGACCTTGCGGCAAGCATGGCGGCGCTGATCGAGAAAGCAGGTGGCGACGCGTGAAACGTATCTTGACGATTTGGGCCGCGCTGGGCGCGGCTTACGTCGTCTTTGAAACGCTTTTCCGCGGGTACTCCCACCCGTCTATGTTCGTTGTAGGCGGGCTGTGCGGGGTTCTGGTTGGCGCTATCAATCAGGCCCCGCGCTTTTATCGCGCCCCGGTCATCGTGCAATCGGTCATCGGGGCCGTTATCGTGCTTGCGGTAGAGTTTGTTTCCGGGTGTGTCCTGAACCTATGGTTAGGGCTGGACGTTTGGGATTACAGCAATCAGCCGGGAAACGTGCTGGGCCAAATCTGCCCGGCGTTCGGTCTACTGTGGTTCTTCATTATGCCGCTTGCTATTTGGGCGGAGGACACAACGCGCTATTTGATTTGGGCGTATGACTGCGCGGTTTATCACTCGCAGGAAGCGCCGCCCACAATCGCCCCGTATTCACTGAAAAGCGTTTACGGGGACTTCATTTGCGGGAGGTAAAGAACATGAATGAAGTGCTTGCAGGTTTGAGCGTCGTTAGTACGATTTGCGCTATCGTGTTCGGCTACGTTGCTTTTGCCCGGAATGGGAAAAAGGACGTTGCCGACGAAGCAAAGAGCGACGCGACCGTTCTTACCGAAATTGGCTACATCAAGGCCAACACGGACGAAATCAAGGCGGAGCAAAAGGAACAGCGCAAGACGAACGTTGAAGTCGTTACGCGCCTGACCGCTGTTGAAGCGTCCGCGAAACAGGCGCACAAGCGCCTTGATGCGTTCGAGAACCGGGAGCGACACGAACACGAAGAATAAGAAAGGCGGCGCGGCATGATTTATCTTTTCAGCGTTGCCGCCGGGCTGGTTGGCGGGTTCGCCGCCGTCCTGCTGTTGAGCGGACGACGGCCCCGCCGACGCAGAGAGGGCAAGCGGAGCCGCCGGAAGATAGAGTGTTCAAAGCTGGTTCTTTGGGCGGTCCTCTGTACCTATTTCGCCGGGTTCGGCGTGGGCGTGTGGGCTGTTGTCCTCGACGTTTCACAGCTTGGCGTTTTCCTTGCCTACGTTGGGACACCGACGGCAACGGTCATCGGCTTTTATTCGTGGAAAGCAAAGGCGGAAAACGTTGTGAAAATCAAAAAGGCGAACCCGGAGGAAACGGAGGGAATGCCCGTTGACCTGAACAACGTTCAGTCGTAACGGAGGAATACACATGACACAGGAACAAAAGAAATTCATCGAGCGGGTGGGCGCGCTTGCCGCGGCGGATATGCAGAAAAGCGGGGTCCTCGCGTCCCTGACGATAGCACAAGCAATCCTTGAAAGCGGCTGGGGCAAATCCGGCTTGACGGTCAAGGGAAACGCCCTGTTCGGCATCAAGGCCGGGACAAGCTGGACCGGGGCCGTTTACAGCGGCAAAACGCAAGAGTGCTACGACGGCGTGACCTTTACGACCGTGACGGGCCTTTTCCGGGCCTATGGCAGTTGGGCGGAAAGCGTCGCCGATCATTCCAACTTGCTTTCGTGCAATACCCGCTATAAAGCGGTCATCGGGGAGCGGGACTATAAAACCGCGTGCCGGGCAATCGCCGCGGCGGGCTATGCGACCGACCCGAAATATGCGGACAAGTTGGTTCAAATCATCGAAACATACGCCTTGACCGCCTACGACGGCACAGGAAGCGCCACAAAGCCCGGCGGTTCAAATACCACGGCGGGGACCACAAGCCCCGCAGACGCGAAAGGAGCGGGCAAAATGAAAGCGTCTGAATTTATCAACAAATTGCAAAACATTGTGGACAACTATAAAACGCTGTACGTCATGGGCTGTTTCGGTGCGCCCCTGACAGGCGCGAACGTGTCCCGCTATTGCACAAATCACAGGTACAACAAGCAGGCCGCGCGAACGGCGATGATTCGGGCGGCGGCGGATAAGAACCCGCCCGTCTACGGGTTCGACTGCGTATGCCTTATCAAAGGCGTTCTTTGGGGTTGGAGCGGAAACGCCGCGAAGCCATACGGCGGCGCGGCCTATGCTTCCAACGGCGTTCCCGATCTTGGGGCCGACACCATGATTACGAAGTGTTCCGGCGTGTCCGCTGATTTCAGCGGCATTGTTCCGGGTGAAGCTGTCTGGTTGCCCGGTCATATCGGCGTATACATCGGCGGCGGAAAGGTCATCGAATGTTCGCCCGCTTTCAAGAACTGCGTGCAGGTGACGGCGTGCCTGAACATTGGCGCTATTTCCGGCATGAACGGGCGCAAGTGGACGAAGCACGGGAAGTTGCCGTATATCACCTACGACACCGCAGGCGGCGCACAGGACGGCGCAGGAAGCACGACAAAGCCCAGCGGCACAACTACCACCCCGGCGACGCTTGCGTTCGCTGTGGGCGACGTGGTGCGCTTTACGGGCAACACCCATTACACCAACGCGGCGGCGGCAAGCGGCGCGGCCTGCAAGCCGGGAACGGCAAAGGTAACGGCGCTTGCAAAGGGCGCAAAGCACCCCTACCACCTTATCAAACAGCCCGGCGGCGGTTCTACCGTTTACGGCTGGGTCAATGCGGCGGACGTGCAGGCCGTCGGGAGCGGTACGACCGCGCCGAAAATGCGCGTCGGTGCAAAGGTGAAGTATTCCGGCCCGCTGTACCGTGACAGCAACGGCGGCGGACAGGGCAAGACCGTAAACGGAACGTATACGGTGAAGTATTACTATCCGGCCCGCAAGTGCGGCGTACACATCGACGGTTTGGGCTGGGTCCCTGAATCCGGCTGTACCGTCATTGGTTGACAAATCGAAAGGAGAAACAGAAATGAACGTTCTTACATTCCTTGCGAAGAATTGGGACAGCGTGCTTGTCATCGTCGCTTTCCTCGCGCTGGTTGTCGTGCTTATCAAGCGCGGCGAAACAAAGATTTTGAAGCAAATCCTTTTCAACCTTGTAACGCAGGCCGAAAAGCAGTTCGGAAGCGGTACGGGTTCCCTGAAATATGCCGCCGTCGCGGACTGGATTTATCAGCGAATCCCGGCGGTGCTGAAACTGCTTTTCACGTCCAGCGATATTGAAAAAATGATCGAAGCCGCTTTGGAGGAAGCGAAGAAAGCATGGGGCGCGAATGAGAATTTGAAAGGCTACATCGACACCCCATCCGTGGAAAGCCTGCTTGTCGGCATCGAAGAACGGGCCGTCCAGACCGAACCCGCAGAAAACTAAACACGTCCGATTCGGACAAAAACGAAAGCCCGTCGGGGGTCATTCCCCGGCGGGCTTTTTTTCGCGCTTTTCGATAAAATATTGTTGTGAAGTTTCATTCCAGCCCGCGGTTCCGATTATTCGCGGTTCGGCGGTACTTCTTCAATGACTACACTGCCTGCTCCGATCTTGGAATTTTCTCCGATCTTAAAAGAGCCAATGATCTTTGCTCCAGCACTTACCATTACATTATCTCCTAACGTCGGATGACGTTTTCCGGTCTCTTTTCCGGTTCCTCCTAACGTAACTCCCTGATAAAGCGTTACGTTATCGCCGATAATGGTAGTTTCTCCGATAATGACTCCACTTCCGTGGTCGATAAAAAATCCTTTTCCTATGACGGCTCCCGGATGGATCTCAATCCCGGTCTTTCTTGCTGCCTTTTGCGACAATCTTCTTGCCCGAAAATAATGTCCTTTTTCATAGAGCTTGTGTGCTCTTCGATAAGTCAGCATTACCTTAAAACTCGGATACAGCAGAACTTCCCACGGTGACTTGATTGAGGGGTCTCTCTCCTGTATGATCTGAAATTCTTCTTTGACATGGTGTATAAAGCCCATATTTACACTTCCCTTTTTATATATTATAAAATTATAACGTGATTTTTGGATTAATCTTATATAACAAAAATCAAAAAACTCCGTCTCATATTAGAGACGAAGTTATCCGCGGTTCCACTCTAAGTAGAGCAATCCTGCTCTCACTCAAAACACTTAACGTGTGTCATCCGTATCCAACTACCTTTTTTCCTTCGCCGGATCAGCTCCCGAATGCACTTCAAAAATCCAGTTTCCAAAACTGCTTGCAGCCGATGACAGTCTCTCTCTGCGGTCTGTAATTTCCTACTCTCTTCGTTCTTTGCCTTTATAGACTATT
>OLOX01000341.1_pt1 | contig 49301 bp, 38 predicted proteins | sample 1672091 | NCBI WGS metagenome assembly OLOX01 (sample SAMEA3136644, study PRJEB25190) | human gut metagenome | reverse complement strand
AACATTAAACATGTACCTACTAGAGTTGGTTTATAGACTCCATATCTCATTAGGTATTTTCTAGAAGTAACCTGTTTAAAGATGCTATTTCATGTACCACAAATTTCAAATTTGATTGACTGAGACTAATGTCTCACATAATTGGGTGATTTGTCGTAATTCCACAGATCTCTTCATGTCATTTTTTGGCGTAGAAAGACGCCTATTTCTCTCCTTCTCTGTGAAGCTCAGAAACCCCATCTTTCGAAGCTCTTCAGGTCTTCATTGAGGCGCTATCTTCCTTTCAGGGAAAGATAGGCGCTTTGACAACGATAATCTGCTTATAAACAACGGTTGAAAAGACCATATAGGTAAATGAAGTGCATGTTTGCGGAATGATAATATGTATAACAAAAGATAATGATTTTTTGAAAAATAAGCTCGTCAAAATTAGTAATTAAGTCAATACATTTCCAGTTGTCGAATTTAATAATTGACGAATTACCTGTAGATTTCTAATCTGCTGGCATTTTCGCAGGTCAAGCACATATTGAAGTTATTTTAAAAAGTAGGCAATGCACTGCATATAAATTTAAGGACAACTCGTTTGCTTTGCTTCGAGGAAAATCCAAGATTCGCATTAGAGCGAATTTGATCGAGCGAAACAACTGAATCTTAGTCATATTTTGTAAATCAAGAATTATCCCCAGATATAAGAGTTAGACGCATTTTCACTAATCATGAAGAGAGATTTCTCGACTTCGCGACCTACGGTCGCTCCGCTCGAAATGACAAAGGGGTCAGATTTCTCGACTGCGCTCCGCTTCGCTCAAAATGACAGAAAGGGGTCTGTCCCCCTGTTGCCAACGGGGCGTTATTTTGGCGTGTAACCGAAAAGGGAGACCCAAGACGGGTCTCCCTTCGTTTCTGCGCGCAAAACGCCGTATGCGGCAAAATATTGCGTCGGTATCGCAGGCAGCCGCCCTAGCCGATCTTCTCGGTCTCCATGCGGCGCTCGAGCGCGGTCGGATGGATGCTGTGACGCAGCGCCGTCTCGGGTGTGATCTTGCCCTCCTTCACGAGCTCGAAGAGGCTCTGGTCCATCGTGCGCATGCCCTCGCGACCACCAGCGGCGATGATCGAGTCGATCTGGTAGGTCTTTTCCTCGCGGATAAGGTTGCGGATGGCGGCGTTGGCGACCATGATCTCGAAGACCGGCAGCGTCGTGCCGTCAATGGCCGGGACGAGCTGCTGGCTCACGACGGCCTGGAGCACGAGCGAGAGCTGCATGCGGATCATGTGGCGCTGCTCGGCGGGGAAGGCGTCGATGATGCGGTCGATGGTGCCGGCCGCGCTGTTGGTGTGCAGCGTCGAGAAGATGAGCTGCGCCATCTCGGCGGCGGTGATCGCGATGCCGATGGTCTCGGCGTCACGCATCTCGCCGAGCAAGATGATGTCCGGAGACTCGCGCATCGCGCTGCGCAGGCCCTCGGCGTAGGTCGCGATATCGGTCGGGACCTCGCGCTGCGTCACGATGCAGTTCTCATGACGATGCACGTACTCGATGGGATCTTCGAGCGTGATGATATGGCGATTGCGTTCGTGGTTGATGCGGTCGATGATGCAGGCCAGCGTCGTGGACTTGCCCGAGCCGGCAGGGCCGGTGACGAGCACGAGGCCCTTCGTGAGGTCGGCGAGCCTGAGGACGCTGTCAGGGATGTGCAGCTCTTCGGGGTCGGGCAGACCGAAGGGAATCACGCGGATGACAGCCGAAAGCGAGCCGCGCTGGCGGAACACGTTGGCGCGAAAGCGGCCGATACCGGGGAGCGCGAACGAGAAATCCTCGTCAAGATTATCCTTTTCGACGAAGTTGCTGAAGTCACGCCCGGCAATCTCATAGATGGCCTCGACCACCGTACGCGTGCTCTCGGGGGTCAGTGCCTCGCCGTCCATGCGCACCTGGCGCCCGTTGACCTTGTAGGTGAGCGGCAGGCCGGCCACCACGAAGATGTCCGACGCCTTCAGGTCGATCATCTGCTTCAAGAGCTCCGAAAGTAACATGATCCTTCCTCTCCTTTACATGCCCGACCAAAGGGTATCGGTCTCGGCGCTATTGACCTTGGCTGTCATGTTCCATTTGGTGATGCGGTACGTCCCGCCCGAGCCAAGCTCGAGCTCGATATCGAGCACGCGTCCGCTCGGGCAGGTGAATTGGGCGGTGATGGTGGAGCCGTCGAGCTCGGCGCTCACCTCGATGACGTCATCGGTCGCGGCGGCTGCCTCGGCGCAGATCGCGGGCAGGGCGCTCGCGAGCGAGCCGGCGGCGGTGATGGCGCTCGTGGTGGCGGCATCTTGCGTGGCAGTGGCCGGGTCGCCTGCCGTGGCGGGCGATGCGGTCGGAGCCGAAGGGCTGGCATCCGATTGACCCGTACGTGCCGCGAGCTCGGCAGCGGCTTTCTCGGCCGCGGCTCTCTGGGCGGCTGCGCGCTCGGCGGCGACGGTCGCGTCGGCGTAGCCCGCGTCGATGCGGGCTACGAAGGTCTGGGCGGCGGTCTCGGCCTGGTACTGCTGGGCCATGGAGTCGGCTTGCAGCGTGGTGAGGCGATAGGTCGCGTTGGAGGTGGCGATCGAGAGAACGGCGAGCGTGGCAAGGCAGATCACCGCGATGAGGGCGAACAGCGAGATGGGGCCGATGCGCACGGAACTCTGCGACTCGTTCATCATCTCACCTCGCTTACGTAGCGGGCCGTTGTCAGCGTGTAGATGTCCTCGTACTCGTCGGAGACGGTGATCGTCGCCTCGTAGAACGTGCCGCTTGCCGTGAACTGCGGCGTGATCGCGCAACGCACCGACAGGCCATCCTGGCCGGCTTCGGAGATCTCGGCGCTCGTGGGGTTGGCCGAGAAACGCTCGGCGGCGTTGGCGGCGACGGTAATCGCGCGCTCGAGCTCGAGACTCTTCTGCGCCTGGTTGGCCGACGCGAAGAAGAGCTGCGAGACGATGGCGAGCGTGATGACGAGAAAGACGAAGAGGACGAGGGCCTCGACGATGAAGGCGCGGCTGCCCCGGCGCGTGCGACGCGGTGAGCGATGCTCGCTCGTATGTGCGGCGCGCGTGCTCATCAGTTGTCTCCCTGCATCGTGCGCAGGGCAACTTCCGTGGTGCCCTGATCGGTTTTGATGGTGAGCAAGCCGCTATCGTACGAGAGGTCGAACTTGGACGAATCCGCCAATTTGACGGATCTACTCGCATCATAGGGGGTACCCGAAACAGCGTATTCCTCGACAATTGCATCGTTTATGAGGTAGATACGGGTCTCGTAGGTGCCCGTGTCGAGGTACTCCACGAGCACGAGGGAGGGGCCTTCGGGACCCACGCCGACGCGGACGGCGTTCACTCCGTCGCGTGCGCGGACGGTGTTGCCGATGAGCTGCTTGCCGAGGCGCCCCTCGTCGGTCGACAGCTGGATGTTGGCGACGTTCTTGTAGATGGTGACACCCGTGACGAGTGCAACGAGCAAGATGGCCAGGAAGACCAACATAAGCAATGCGGGGAAGTAATTTCGACGCCGTTTTTCGGGCTTTTCAGCTCGTATGGTCGTCAAAGCGTTGAGAATGTCGGTGTTTCGCTGTGTCATCGCACACTCACCGCCACGCTCGGAGGTATGTTGTCCGCGAACCATTCGTAGTTGATGATGTAATCGTCATGGTTGACCGTGAGACCGTAGGCATCCTCGAGATGCGAAAGCGACGAAGGGTAGGACCCCTCGATCGCGTAGCATTGCATGGCCGTCGATAGGATTGACTCGCGTATGGAGGCCGTGCCTTGCTCGCGTGACATCTTCTGGAAGGCGAGCGTGCCGATCACGAGGGCCACGATGAGGACGAGCGCCACGAGCGTCACGATGACGCCACGCACGCGGCGCGCCCTGATCTCCGATTGTGTGCGCTCGTGATACATCTGCGTCCTAGCCGATCGAAGTCATGATGCCGATGAGCGGGAGCATGACCGAAACGAGCGTCGCGCCGACTGCGATGGTGAGCAGCGCGGCGAGCATCGGCTCGATGCGGTCGAGTGCGCGGTCGAGTTGAAGCGTGGCGTCGTCGAAGAGCATGGTCGACATGCTCATGAGCACCTCGTCGAGGCTGCCGGCGTGGGCGCCCACGGTGAGCATGTGCGCGTAGAGCGGGTCGAGGACGTCGTTCTCCGCGATGGCCTGCGCGAGGCTACGCGGGTTCTCGAGGTTCTCCATGGCCGCCAGCGTGCGTGCGAGACGTGCCCTGAGCTTCTTGTGACGCACCGTTTGCATCGCCTGGCGCATGGCCGTCTCGGCCGTGATGCCGGCGGCAAGGTACGTCGAGAGCGCCGAGGTGAAGCGCGAGAGCGCAAGTTGGTACATGGCCAGCTTCGTGGAGCCGACATGCTCGAAGAGACGCAGGACGCGCTCTCGGCCTGCCTGCGTGCGGCTCGAGATCGCGAGGTAGATGGCGAAGAGGGCGCAGACGACCGTGATGCCGAAGGCAACCCAGCCGATGACGATGGAGGCAAAGCCCATGCCGGAGAAGCCGGCGGTGAGCGAGCCGGCCATGTTCTCGTAGACGTTCGTGAAGACGGGGAGGATGACGATGACGGTCACGGCGAGGATGATGGCCATGATGCAGAGCAGCGCGGCGGGATAGCCCACCGAGCTGCGGACCTTCTGGAAGGTGCGGTCCTCCTCGCTGTAGTAGACGTCGAGGGTGCGCAGCACCGACTCGAGGCGGCCCGACTTCTCGCCCGTCTCGACCATGTCGACGGTGTGTTGTGGGAAGGCGCCGGTTGCGCGCATGGAGGCCGAGAGCGACTCGCCGGCGATGATGCCGCGGTAAATCTGGTCGCAGACCTGCCTGAAGCGCGAGCCTTCGCGGTTTTCCGCGAGCAGGTGCACGGCCTCATCGACCTGCATGCCCGCGGAGAGCATGGTCGCGACGCTTCCGCAGAAGGCGGATAGGGCGCCGCTTTCGAGCAGTTTAGCTGCCATTGTTCTCCTCGCATCCCTCGTCTAGCGTGACGTTCATTCTAGTGCATCCTCGCAATTATCGTTGAGCCGGTTAATACACGTAGCGGTCTTGGTAGCCCACGCCGTCGCCGACATAGTCGCCGCCGCCGGTCGAGGCGAAGGTGAGGTCGACGCGCGACCATTCGCGCGGGTTGACGGAGAACTGGACCGTGTGCCAGGTGCCATCGATGTAGACCATGATCCAAGCGTGGTAGAAGTCGTTGGGCGAGACGTAGCCGGTGACGATGCGCGCCGGGATGCCGACGCTGCGCAGCATGGCCGCGCCGAGGGAGGCGTAATCGAAGCAGATGCCGCTCATCGAGGACAACGTGGCGTCCGGGTCGGGGACGTAGCCGCTCGAAGACGAGAGACGCTCGGCTTTGGCGGTGTCGTAGGAGACGTTGTCGATGATGAAGTTGCAGATCGCGCGCAGTGCGTCGCCTTGCGTGGCACAACCGGCCGTGATCTCGCGCGCCTTGCGCACGGCCGCGCTTCCATCGTCGAAGCTACAGAATACGTTGGGACGCAGGTAGGGCTCGAAGGGGGAGTCCAAGGTGACGCTCTCGGTGGCGGAGAGCAGCTCGACGTAGTTGGAGCCGCTCGTGTTTTGCATGACGCGCAAGGTGTAGGTGCCGTTATCCATGTTCATGGGCACGAAGACGGGTGTGCCGTCATTGGGCATGTCGTAGTTGTAGCTGTTGTCGCCATTCTTGACCTGCAGTTTGAGGCGTGCGTTGCTCACGCCCGTGGCGGCGGCGTAGCCCTGCGAGACGTGCGAGACGTCGATTGCGCAATTTGGCCCCTGAACGGCGGCTCCGCTATCGAAGGAGACGCTCTGCACCGAAGCTGGCGGGTTGAAAGCGGCACCCGAGACGGTCTCGCCGCTGCTCGAGCCGCCCTGTTGGGCTGCGCTGCCCGTGCCTTCGGACTTGGAGGAGCTGGGCGTGGAGGAATCGTCCGGGATGCTGCAGCCGCAGGCAGCGAGCACGAAGAGGGCGAGGAGCGCGAGCATGGCAGTGCCCACCGCGATAACCCTTGTGATATGCGCACGTTGACGCTGCACAGACGCTCCCGAATTCGAATTGCATATACGTACCAGGCATTATAGAAGACGCGCGTGACGTATCCATGACACGCCTGCAACGTCTCGGCTGACGGGGAGGGGGGGTCAAGATAATGGCCTGTACCATTAATGGTACATAATCTGCCAAGCGGCACATATGCCAGGGTTCAACGGTTGCGGGCCGGTGGCGATAAGGGGACAGACCCCCGTGGGCCGGTGGCGATAAGGGGACAGACCCCCGGGTGTCATGCTGGCTGGGTGTGAGACAATAGGAAGAACTAGCTTACATGCACGTCAACGCGAGGAAGGGACGCTCATGCCCGAGTTCATCTACCAGATGCACGATGCACGCAAGGCACATGGAAACAAGGTCATTTTGGACGAAGTGACTTTGAGTTTTTACCCAGGGGCCAAGATAGGCGTCGTTGGACCCAACGGAATGGGCAAGTCGACCCTCCTCAAGATCATGGCGGGTCTCGAGGACGTGAGTAATGGTGAGGCCCGTCTCACGCCCGGCTTCACCGTCGGCATACTTCAACAGGAGCCAGAACTTGAGGAAGACAAGACCGTCATCGAGAACGTGCGCCTCGCCTTCGGGGACATGCTCGCCAAGATCGAGCGCTTCAACGAAGTCTCCGCCGAGATGGCTAATCCCGATGCCGATTTCGATGCTCTCATGGAGGAGATGGGACGGCTCCAGGACGAGATTGATGCGGGCGATGGATGGGATCTCGACAGTCAGCTGACGCAAGCAATGGACGCATTGCAGCTGCCTGATCCAGAGGCACCTGTTGAAGTGCTCTCGGGTGGCGAGCGAAGGCGTGTTGCACTTTGCAGGCTCCTGTTAGAAGCTCCCGATCTATTGCTGCTCGATGAGCCGACAAACCACCTTGACGCAGAATCCGTGCTCTGGCTCGAGCAGTTCCTGAAGCGTTACGAGGGTGCCGTGCTTGCCGTGACGCATGACCGATACTTCCTCGATAACGTTGCGGAGTGGATCTGCGAGGTTGATCGCGGCCATCTATATCCATACAAGGGCAATTACTCCACGTACCTCGAGACCAAGGCCGCGCGTTTAGAAGCTCAGGGCCAGCAGGAAGCCAAGCTCGCAAAGAAGCTCGAGCGCGAGCTCGAGTGGGTACGCTCGAGCCCCAAGGCGCGACAGGCCAAGAGCAAGGCCCGTCTTGAGCGCTACGAGCAGATGGATGCCGAGGCACGCTCGATGAAGAAGGTCGACTTCACCGATATTCACATCCCCCCTGGTCCACGATTGGGCAACAAGGTGCTCATTGCGGACCACCTCAGCAAATCCTTCGGGGATCGCGTGCTCATCGACGACCTCTCCTTCGAGCTGCCGCGCAACGGTATCGTGGGTATCATCGGCCCCAACGGTGTGGGCAAGACAACGCTCTTCAAGTGCATTGTCGGTCTTGAAGAGCCAAGTGCAGGCACGCTTGACATCGGCGAGACCGTCAAGATCGCCTACGTGGATCAGAACCGCGCTGGTATCGATGCGGACAAATCACTGTGGGAAGTTGTTTCGGACGGCCTCGATATCATTCAGGTGGGCGAGACCGAAGTGCCGAGTCGCGCATACGTGGCGGGCTTCGGTTTCAAGGGCCAGGACCAGAGCAAGCCTGCAGGTGTGCTCTCGGGTGGAGAGCGCAACCGCCTTAACCTCGCGCTCACACTCAAGCAGGGAGGTAATCTCCTCCTGCTCGATGAGCCAACAAACGATCTCGATACCGAGACGCTCGCGAGCCTTGAGGAAGCGCTGCTTGCATTCTCTGGCTGTGCAGTCATCACAAGTCACGACCGCTGGTTCCTCGATAGGATTGCGACGCACATCCTTGCCTGGGAAGGAACCGAGGAGAATCCTGGGCACTGGCACTGGTTCGAGGGTAACTTCGACTCGTACCAGAAGAATCGTGTCGAGCGTTTGGGAGAAGTGGCCTCTCGCCCGCATCGTGTCTATCGAAAACTGACGAGAGACTAATAAGTAATAGATTGCGTATTCAACCCAAAATGGTCGCATGAAAAAGCAATATATTGCATACAATGTCTATTTTGCCTGTATATCTGTACTGTATGGGTAATTTGAGCAACATATTTAGCTGGTACCTATAACGAAAAGACATCATGAGGGCGCTTTAAAACATCACACTATACGGAACCAGTATATAGTGCAGGCTTCGGCAACTTTAAGATAGCGCAGAGCGTCTCAAAGACAACTGGTCCCTTATACATCGCCCTCAATTCAAAGCTTTACATCCTTTATTAGACGGTACCGCTGTGATTTTATGCAGGATGCCCTTCGGGTTGTTATCAAAGCAATCTCATCTATTGTCTAAGTCATGCTGAACAATGGGGTACCCGTTAAGCATGCTCGTATTTAGCGGGCCTCTCGTTTTCATTTGCTCACATCATATTAACAGGCACCATATTGAATTGAGAGGAAAGCCCGCGTTTGATCATACGGGGCAAGACTCCTGTATGCCTCCATGCAAGTGAAATCTACCTATGCCTGTGGAAAATTACTATCTCCACCTTTCTGGAGATATGTATCGTGACCTTCTCTCTTCTCTGAGCTGGTACCGGCATAACATGCAGTACCTGTGTCCTGGTCAGGCCGCATTTCCTTTACGCAGGCACCAGTTAAATAAATCAAATTCCAAAGGAACAAGTAGAAGATTCTCGTAAAAAGAGGCATCAGAAACCCTGTTAGAAATTACTGAATGGGAAATTTATTCACGGCTCCTATACGAAGTTCCCCTTCTTGTGAATTATGGCTAAGTTTCCCGTAGGAGCCTGTTTTCAAGATATACAGGGTTCCAACAGGGGCAGGTTTTGTTGATAGCCTGAGCCCTGGATGATCTTCAAATTATTTTCTAGAGAAACTGGGCGTATAGCACAATTTCTCCTGTTTTTTCTTTTTCCGAGCTCAACCAGGCACTTTTTCCTGATATCGCAGGTCAAAAACAACGCGTTCTAGTGCCTCTTAAAACGATTCTGGCCTTTAAGGTGGTACTCGGACATGCAAAAAACCTTATCGGCCCTTAGACGCCAAAATATTGCGTTCTACGGGTATATCGCCTATTTCGGTGTCAAAATGCTCCAACTTGAACTCCAGAAGCGCCCCTCATACAGGTACCAACCGCTGCTGTGGCAGGAACCCGAAGCTGAAGAGGGAAAGAAATGCTTCGAAGCAGCGCAGACCTATGAAAATTTCTATTTAGGCATGATACCCAAATATAAATTTATGTCCAGGTAGGGGAAGTCTTGCAAAATAATCTTAGTCATTAATCCTACGAAATGACCACATTAATGCTTAATTACCGCAATATGCTAAGAAACGACCAAAAGGCCCTGAAATCCTAGTCAAAATTTAAGAGTGGGTAACATGGTCAGTGCTAGCAAAAATCGCCCTGATAGCAGGAAAGTTGCTATACAGGCATAGGAAGATAGCACTGCTGTAAAGCACTGCGTCAAATCCCGTAAAGCAAGATACCTGGTTTACTATCTGGCTTCTATCGAATGGCTATTCGATCCAGTGAAACCAGGCTCTGACCTTGTATAGCATAGGGAATAGCATAGCTAGGCAACGTATAGCCTAACGCTATAACCAAGTCCCTCCTGGATAGCTCTTCAGTTGTGAATCGTTCGTTCGTGCTCTGTTTCTCGTTCTTGGTACATTTCTTGCTTCGTTTTCATACGCCGAGTGTCTTGATGGTGAGATCAAAACACTGTCAGAGGAACTGGTTGTTTGCCGGTGTTTTGGTTGCCCATTACTATGTTTAACCAGTTCCGTGACGTATTACGGACGAATTATACGCATATAACCAGGAAACGCAAGCTTTTAAATAACTTAGACAAATTAGTAATAAAAGACCAAGACAATTATTAATCTTCTATAAAAGCGCAGGTCAAATAGTGTTTTGATCCTTTCTATTCATGCTGTATTTCCTCCAAAATCTTGTTCATTCACAGCATTTTCACATCTTACCCACAAATTTATTTCCGTCCTATATAAACCTCAAGATATAGGATATCGCCTTTCCCAAACGCAAGACCTTGTGCTAGGTACCTGCGGTGATGAGTCCTTCTTGTGCGCTTTGCCTTGTTCTTCGCACGCAAACTTCTGTCTTTACTGCGTGTTCAGGTATCATTAAGGTCGTTCGATGCGTGATTCACCTGTCATCGAGGATGTGAACGAGATGAAGAAACTCATACCTTGTCTTATTAGTGCGCTGTGCCTATCCCTTCTGTGCCTTGCACTTGTCGCTTGTGGCCCTGACTACAAGCCCAACTTCGTGGGTACTTGGCGTGTCACGGCAATGACGGATAGTTCGGGTGCCGAGCTCACCTCCACAATCGAGCAGCTTGCTTCCGCAGAGAAGTACCTCACCCTTACGCTTTCCGATGAGGATGATCAGGCCAGCTTCGATCTTGCCAACCAGACGACGCTTTCGGGCACTTGGAAGCCGACGGGGGAGGATACCTGCGTTATCGACTTCGAGGGCTACGAAGAGATACCTGCCACGCTTTCAGACGGGGCGCTCACCTTTGAAGAGGGCGGCCAGACCATGACCTGCACGAAGCAGGAGTAGACGTGAACATTGCGGTCTATTGTGCCTCATCGTTTGGCAAGGACGAGGCCTTTGCTCGAGAGGTGCAGACTCTTGGATCCTGGATCGGCGCGCATCATCACACACTAATATATGGGGGTACGAGTGTCGGACTCATGGGGCTCATTGCAGGTGCCGTGCTTGATGCGGGAGGCGAGGTCATTGGCGTCTTGCCCGACATACTTTCCGATCGCGAGCCGCCGTCTGGTCGTCTGACGCAGCTCATTCGCGTCGAAACCATGGCGCAACGCAAGGCCACGATGATCGAACTCGGCAAGGTTTTCGTTGCTCTGCCAGGAGGCCCGGGCACGCTCGAGGAATTATCGGAAATCATGTCCCTCGTTAAATTAGGCACACCGCCTGGTTATCTGTATCTACTCAACAGCAACGGATACTATGACGAGCTCATCGCCTTATTCGATCGCATGCTCCTGCATGGCTTCATGACGCCAGAGATGCGCTCATATCTCAAGGCTGCAGACTCGGCAGACGAGCTTGTACGCATGATTGCCACTTTGGAGTAGGGGAGTCGCGCCATGAACGCCGAACAATATACGGCTTTGTCGCGTCCGTTTCGTGACAATCCTGCGGCGTTACGGACGTTGGTGCTGGTCAACGACGGGCTCAAATGGCTCTGTTACCTCCTCTATCCCATGCTGTTGATACTCGTGGCCCTGTATGACCCATCCTTGTTGTTAAAGGAAATACTAGTACCAGCGGTGCTCTTCATCGGATTGAGCGTGTTTAGGCGTCTCTATAATGCGCCACGCCCCTATGAAGCGCTTGCGATCGATCCGCTCATACATAAGGACACCCAGGGCAAATCCTTTCCCAGCAGACACATATTCTCGGTGTTCATGATTGCCATGTGCTGGCTAGCATACTGCCCATTGGTCGGCATTGCCCTGCTGGCGGGTGGTGTGGTCATGGCGGTCGTACGTGTTATCGGGGGAGTGCATTACCCCAGAGATGTCATCGCGGGGGCTCTTGTGGCCGTGTTCGGCGGTATTCTGGGGCTGTGGATATTGCCCTTGTCCTAGTTCCTGTCAGGCTTTTCCGTGCTTGGGCAGGATGATAGAGCAGAAAAGTGTTCTTACCCACAAGCATTGATATGACTTGAATACCATACAAATTCCACTTGATTTTTGTCTAAAAAAGTGTATTATCCTACCCAGATGCAAGAAAAGTGTCTAATACAGACATTTTGATGCACTCTGCATGACGGCGACTTGCATGCAGGTTGTGACGAGGATTTAACGGGTTCTCTGCACAACTCAACATAGCCTCAACGCAGTCGCGCGCAAGATCGCCGTCATGCAGGATCGAGGGTTGTTCGGCGTGTTTTTGGCGCGGAATCCTCGTACAAACGAAGGTGGGGGAGACCCCTTCGCGCAGACGAGAAACCGGCTCCAGGAGGGTCGTGACGCTCGTCTGCTAGCGTATATCATCCCAGGATAACGTGTATAGCAACCAGATGCCTTCTCAAGGTGCTAGCAACTGCCTTCAAGACCTTCAAAACTCTCTTTTCGCCGCATAAGACCCATGGGCAACCAATGGCCTTTCGAGGATTCCGGGAGTGGTTTTACGTCTCACATGGAAAGAAGGGGACAGACCCTGGATTCTATAATTAGACACAAAATCTAGCCAAACTACTCGTTTTGTGGGTAGAATCACATTTCTTCTTGGTCGTGCATGTCCTCAATCTGTCTGAAATGCGGTCAAAGACAGGCTTATTCTCCCCACCTGGCCACTATGGGGAGGGAGGAGATTTCATCCTCCCCAGCAATTGTCTATGTTAGGAATATACAGGCATCATATTACCTATTCAAAAGCCTTTAAAAGCACCTGTTCAGAGCATCATATTCCAAGGTCACATACATTTTCATGCAATGAGGTACCTAGTATCTTGCTATCAGCTGTCCAGAATACAAATTATCTTGGCCCCAGTAGGCCACCATTTGCGCAAGAGCACTTTCCTCCTCCATTGATTATGGTTTATCAGGGAAAATCCTACCCAAATGGCAAATGCTGCATCCGTTCATGCCGGTCAGAGGCATATCAGCTGAAGAACGCGCACGCTTGGCAATGCTTCCGCGGTGTGCCTACCCGCATAATTTGCCCTTTTTTCTATGCACCGAAAATATCGTTATCCCTGGTCACATGTATAATCATACCCATTGAATTGTATGATTGAGCAAGATTTAACAGCATGAACAAGGGAGGGCTGAACGGAGAGATCTCGCTGGCAAGATTTCTCCACTACGGCGCTACGCGCCTTTCGGTCGAAATGACATGGGGACGGGCATGCCCCCCCGCGGAAGATATGGAGAGGGAGGGGAGAAAGCTTGCTCGCGCGCGAACTAAAGGGTATGATGGGCGCTCGTGTGTACCCGCAGCTTGGCTGTGCACCCTTACCCTTGGATGTCGGCTCAGCTTCGGGCGTATTGTAAAGGCGCCGGCCACACGCGGTGCCCAGACATGAAAGGGTGGCTAGTCACATGGCAGTCTCCAAGGAACGCAAGGCCGAGCTCATCAAGGAGTTTGGCAAGGATGCCAACGATTCTGGTTCCGCCGAGGTCCAGGTCGCAATCCTCACCGAGCGCATTCGCGAGCTCACCGAGCACGTCAAGGTCCACAAGAAGGATCACCACACGCGCCGTGGCCTGCTCATGCTCGTCGGTAAGCGTCGTCGTCTTCTCTCTTATATCAAGGAGCGCGACATCAACAACTACCGCGAACTCATCGCAAAGCTCGGCATCCGCGACAACATCTAGTCGCAAAGCGCAGGGAAGGGCCGCATGCAGCGGCCCTTCTTGTACCTGCATCTCATGGTAATGCCCGTCCACGCAGGACGGCTGAAGGTGCTCTTTCGCACGGGGCGGGAGGGCTGAAGTAGAGGAAAGAACATGACTAAGATTACGCACGAATTTGAACTGTACGGGAAGAGCTACAGGCTCGAGACCGGCGAACTTGCCAAGCAGGCAACGGGCGCGGTCGTCGTGAGCCAGGGCGACACTATCTTGCTCACAACAGCTGTTGTGTCCAAGGAGCGTCGCGATCTCGATTTCTTCCCCCTCACGGTAGATTTCATCGAGAAGATGTACGCCGTCGGTCGCATTCCCGGTGGCTATCTCAAGCGCGAAGCGCGTCCGAGCGAGAAGGGCACGCTCACGGCTCGTCTCGTCGATCGCCCCATTCGCCCGAGCTTCCCCGACGGCATGCGCAACGACGTGCACATCGTCATCACCACGCTGTCGGTTGACCAGGTTAATCAGCCCGACGTCATCTCCATCATGGGTGCCTCCGCAGCCCTCATGGTAGGCGGCGTGCCCATCGAGGGTCCGGTCGCCGGCGTGCGCATCGCACGCACCATCGCCGAGGACGGTCTCGTCGATTACATCGTCAACCCGACCTTCGAGGAGGCCGAGGCCTCCGACCTCAACCTCACCGTTGCCGGCACCAAGGAGTACATCTCCATGGTCGAGTGCGGTGCCGACGAGGTCACCGAAGAGGACATGATCGGTGCGCTCGAGTTTGCCCAGGAGGCCATCGGCGCGTTCTGCGAGGAGCAGCAGAAGTTCCTCGACAAGTGCACCATCGAGCCCAAGACCTACGAGCTCGACGAGCCCATCCCCGAGGTTGTCTCCAAGGTCGACGGCTTCTACGCCGCCATGGAGGCCGCTCTCAAGGACGCCGACAAGCAGTCGCGCATCGCCAAGGTCGAGGAGCTCAAGGACGAGATCAAGGCATCGTTCACCGACGAGGAGCGCAGCATGTGGGGTCGCGAGATCGCCGCTGCCTGCAAGGCCCTCGAAAAGCGCGCCATGCGCACGATGATCATCGAGACCGGCGAGCGCGTCGACGGCCGTGCCAACGACGAGATCCGTCCGCTCTACATCGTGCCGCATTACCTGCCCCGCGCCCATGGCTCGGGTCTGTTCCAGCGCGGCCAGACGCAGGTTCTCTCGGTTGTCACGCTCGGCATGCTCAACGAGTGGCAGCGTCTCGACACGATCGACCCGGCCGAGGGCAAGCGCTACATCCATCAGTACAACTTCCCGCCGTACTGCACGGGCGAGGTCGGCCGCATGGGCGCTCCCAAGCGTCGCGAGCTCGGCCATGGCGCTCTGGCGTCCCGCGCGCTCGAGCCGATGATTCCCAGCGAGGAGGAGTTCCCGTACACCATTCGCGTCGTCTCCGAGGTCATGGAGTCCAACGGTTCGTCGTCCATGGCGTCGACTTGCGGTTCCACGCTCGCGCTCATGGACGCTGGCGTGCCCATCAAGCGCCCGGTTTCCGGTGTGGCCATGGGCCTCATCAAGGAAGGCGACCAGCACGTCATCCTGACCGATATCCAGGGTCTCGAGGACTTCCTCGGCGACATGGACTTCAAGGTCTGCGGCACGACCGAGGGCATCACGGCCCTGCAGATGGACAACAAGGCCAAGGGCCTCTCGACCGAGATTCTCGCCGAGGCGCTCGGCCAGGCCAAACGTGGCCGCGCCTTCATCCTCGATGCCATGCTCGAGAAGATTCCCGCCCCGCGCGAGGAGCTCTCCGAATATGCGCCGCGCATCATCACGATCAAGATTCCGGTCGATAAGATCCGCGACGTCATCGGCACCGGTGGCAAGGTCATTCGCGGCATCCAGGAGGAGACCGGCGCTTCCATCGAGGTGCACGAGGACGGCAACGTCTTCATCGCGTCGGTCGATACCGGCGGCGAGGTTGCCCGCAAGATGGTCGAGGATATCGTCAAGGTGCCCGAGGTGGGCGAGGAGTACGAGGGCGAGGTCGTCAACATCCAGTCCTTCGGCGCCTTCGTCAAGCTCACGCCGAACAAGGACGGCTTGCTCCACATCAGCCGCGTGGCCAACGGTCGCGTCGGCGCCGTCGAGGACGTGCTTTCCGAGGGTGACATCGTCAAGGTGAAGATCATCGAGGTGGACGAGAAGACCGGCAAGATCAGCCTGGACCGCCTCGACAAGCCCGACGCTCCCGAGGGCAGCTCCAAGCCGCGCAACGACAAGGGCCATGGCAACGACCGCAACAACCGTCGTTCCAAGGACACGCGCAAGCCGCGTCGTAGGGACTAAACGCCTTTCTTTCGCTTCTTTCGCGACTTCTATAGGACGCGGGGGATGTACGCCAGAGCTCAGAAACCCATTCGCTCTGGTCGCACATCCCCCGCGTTCCTTCAAGTTGGGCTGGTCCTTGCCAGCTTATGTGGAGAAGGGGGAGGCACGCAATCGACTGGCAAGTACGATGCGTGCGTCGCCGGTCTTGCGCGGCTCTCCGCAGGGGAAAGACATGGTAGAATACAGGGACTTTTACGAGTTCCAGGAGCAATCACGTGGCACGACGCAGGGAGACATACGTAGGTGGCGGTCCTCACAAGGGTCGCATCATCTGCGGCGGTGACAAGCGCGGCATCTTCGGCAGCACCGGTCGGCGTCACATGGGCTCCCAGATGCGCATCTACAGCAAGACGCCGCGGCGCTGGCCGCGCATCGTCCTCATCATCGCTCTCGTCGTCATCTTCATCGCCTGCGTGTGGCAGTTCGCCTGTGGCGGCCTACCCTTCCTCAAAGCCGAGGAGAAGGCCGAGAGCAATTCGGGCGTGCTGGCCATCGTCGTCCAGAACATCGACGTGGCGCGTCAGAAGGCCGGACTTGCCGGTCTCAACGGCACGGCACAGCAGGGTCTCGACACGCAGGTTACCATCTCGGCAGTGGGGGACTGCACCTTTGGCAAGGATCCGGATTTCCCGGATGCGACGAGTTTCAACGCGTTCTACCAGGCAAACGGCCCCGCCTATTTCTTTGCGGACGTATTACCGTTCACCTCGGCAGACAACCTGACGATCGCCAACTGCGAGGGAACCTTCACGGATAGCAATGACATCCAGGAAAAGTCCTTTAACTTCAAGGCCCCTGCGGAATACGCCAACGTCTTCGTCCAGGGCAGTGTTGAGGCTGTAAACCTGGCCAATAACCATTCGTTTGACTATGGTACTACGGGTTACAATGACACGAAGGCAGCGCTTCAGGATGCCGGGATTACGAGCTTCGGGTATGACCGCACGAACACCTACGAGGTCGATGGCGTCAAGATCGGCCTCTTCGGCGTCAACGAGCTCGATGGCGTCGAGAAGGCGCAAAGCCTCATGCTCCAGGACATCGAGCGCCTGCAGAAGGAGGGCTGCGCGATTATCGTCGGCACCTTCCACTGGGGTAACGAGGGCGAGTACGAGGTCACGGCCACGCAGGTCTCGCTCGCGCATCAGGCCATCGATGCCGGATGCGACCTTGTCCTGGGCTCTCATCCCCATGTGCTGCAGGGCATCGAGTACTACAAGCAGCGTTACATCTGCTACAGCCTCGGCAACTTCTGCTTTGGCGGCAACACCAATCCCATGGATTATCGCACCGTGATCTATCAGCAGACCTTCCCGATCAAGAACGGTCAGATCGCGCTCGGCGAAGCCATGCGCACCCAGGCCCGTGTCGTACCGTGCCTGGTCAGCAGCTCCTCGAGCGTGAACGACTATCAGCCCATGCCGCTTTCCGGTGATGCGGCTGTGGCGGCGATCGAGGCGCTCAACGGCTATTCGGCCACGCTGACGGGTGATGGCGCCGAGTTCTCCACGCGACTCGATGAGTCCGGATATTCGCAGGTGAAGTGATTTGGCCAAGCGCTGGAATATCATCCTGCCCATCGTGGTCGTCATCATCGTGGCAGTCATCGTCTTCATCAAGCGTGACGATCTGGGCTCCTTTGTCGAGACCATCAAGGACGTCTCCATCGTTCCCTTTGCACTTGCCGCATGCTGTCTGTTCGGGCGCTATTTCAGTCATGCCTTCGCGTACAAGGCGGTGTTTCACTGCGTGGACGAGGACGTGAAGTATTTGCACATCGTGCCGCTCGTCTTCTCCGTGACCTTTGCGAATGACTGTGCCCCCACGGCAGGTACGGCCGGATCGGTGCTCATCGCCGCCTGGTCGCATAAGCAGGGGCTCGACATGGGCAAGTCGGTTACGGTCGTCTTTCTCGAGAAGATCGGCTTCTTCGGAGGCTTCGCCGTCGTCATGCTCGTTGGCTTTGCCATCCTCATCTTCACGGGACAGATGGTTTGGTATCTTGCCCTTGGTGGCCTAGCTGTCCTACTTATGATTTTTACCTTCGGATTCGTGATGTGGCTCGGATATAGTCATGTTGAGACAGAGCAGAAGCTCTTCGCCTGGATCGAGAACCTCGTTAATCGTGCCCTTGTCGTTTTCAAGCGCAAGCCTGCCGAGCCTTGGGCCGGCCGCATCGCGGCGTCATTTCACGAGGCAGCGAGCATTGCCGTCGACAAACCACGCCAGCTCATCGTTATGTTCTGCCGCATGGTGTTGCTGCATGCCTGTGATTGCATGTGCTTCATCTTCGTAGGTTTTGCCTTCGGGTACACGTACATCCCGTTCCTCATGGCCTCCTACGTGGCGGGCTTCATCATCGCGACCTTCATCCTGCAGACCATTGGTGCTGTCGAGATTCTGCTCGCGCTCATCCTGAGCGCCTATGGGGCCACACCCGCCCAGGCCGCGGCCATCGCGCTGGCGTATCGTGGTCTCATCTTCTGGATCCCCTTCATCATCGGTGCCATCTGCATCAACATCACTGGCCAGCAAAAGCAGGTCTTTGCGCAGGGGAGTGAGGAGGTGCTCGTCAAGGGCGGTGACGAAAACGCCGCTCAGGCTAAACTCGAGAGCTCGTCGGAGGCTCCTGTCATCGAGGATATGACCGAGATGCTGCCCGTGCCGCCCGCGGCCTGGACGCGCGAGCACGAGCGTGAGCATCACGAGACCTACGCGGTCAAACTGGCCGACATCGTCGATGCCTTCCAGATTGATGATATCGTGGCTTATACTACGGCAGGTGACGTAAGCGAGAGTGAAATCGAAGTTACCCAAAATGACCAAGATGAAATAATCGCAGGTCAGAGCACTGATGAAGTAAATGATTCTGAGTATCCTGTTCCCCCTCAAGGTGGCTCTGATACTACGGTGGATGAGATATTTATGCGGGTCACAGCTGACCAGGAACAGACTCAAACCGATGACGTAGATACTGTCATCTTAGACATGCAAGAAGAAACTGACGAGGAAACAGAATAGGAGCGTACGACAAGCATGGCCCTCTCAATTGGCATCGTTGGACTTCCCAACGTGGGAAAGTCCACGTTATTTACGGCTTTGACCGATCAAACCGGTCTTGCGGCCAATTATCCCTTCGCAACCATCGATCCTAATGTGGGCATCGTCCCCGTGCCCGATGAGCGTCTTGAGAAGTTGGCCGAGATCGCCCATCCCGGACGCATTGTTCCGGCGACGGTCGAGTTCGTCGATATCGCAGGGCTCGTGAAGGGTGCGAGCGAGGGCGAGGGACTGGGCAATCAATTCTTGGCCAATATCCGCGAAACTGACGCAATTTGTGAGGTTGTCCGCTATTTCAGCGACCCTGATGTCATACGACATGAGAGCAGTCAGGATCCGACATCCGACATCGAGACCATACGCACTGAGCTGGTCTTGGCTGATCTGGCCACGCTCGAGAAGGCGCTCGTGCGACTCGAGAAGGAGGCTAAGCGTGACAAGGCAAACCTTCCCAAGTACGAGATAGCAAAACGCGTGGAAGAGTGGCTCAACGAGGGGCATCCCGCACGCCTCCTGGACATGACTGACGAGGAAAAATCTCTCCTGTACGATTTGCACCTTTTGACCATGAAACCTGTTCTTTACTTGGCCAATGTTGACGAAGATATGGTCAATGCAGACCTTGATGAGATCGACGGCATCAAGCCACTGCCCATTTGTGCACAGGTTGAGGCAGAACTTGCCGAGCTTGATGCTGATGAGAAAGCCGAGTTCCTTGCCGATATGGGGCTAGAGGAGCCGGGTCTTTCGCGTCTGGCCAAGGCGGCTTATCGCCTGCTGGGCTTACAGTCCTTCTTCACTGCAGGCGAGATGGAGGTCAAAGCTTGGACTATTCCCATCGGTGCCAAGGCTCCGCAGGCCGCTGGCGTCATCCATACGGATTTTGAGCGTGGCTTTATCAAGGCTGAAACCTGCAGTTATGACGATTATGTCGAACTCGGGGGAGAGGCTGGTTGCCGCGCTGCCGGCAAATTGCGTCAGGAAGGCAAGGAATACGTTGTGCAGGACGGCGACGTCATGCACTTCAAGTTCAATGTGTAAGCGGACTGCACGCATATATATAAGCAACACGTATTAGATAAATAGTCTAGTTATTAAAGGAGATTCGTATGAAAAACGCTCATGCCAGCTCGATCAAGGGTCTGAGCATCGCCGTCATCATTTTGTCTGCTCTGGGCATACTTGCTGCTGTTCTTCTCATGGTGTTCTCAGGCGTGCTCAGTGCGATCATCATGAATGAAGGTCCGGACCTTATGAATGGCATGCGCTATGAGTACGGTAGCTCATCGATGTACCTTAACGATATCGATTCTGATGACGCATTCTTTGTCAGCGCCATCATGATGCTGCTTGGCGGGGGCCTGTCGGTTTGGCTGCTCATTTGCTGTGTCGGTGGACTTATCGCAGGCATTCTCGGCGTGATGCATGCTGCCAATCCGCCCAAGCTCGGGCTTGTCATGGGTTGGGCTATAGCCGGTACCATTTTAAGTTTCCTTGGCGGAAGCGTCATCGTGGCTGTCTTGCTCATCATCGTTGCCGTTTTCGCTAATTCCGACAAGCGCATGTACTGCCAATAAACGTCAGCGTCATCAGAGCGCGTGAAAGGGGTGTCAGAATTATCTGGCACCTCTTATTTTTTCGGCAGGGTTGGTGACATTCTGGGAATAGAGCAGCATTGCTTGCGCAAAGACCTTGCCGGCGCCTTTGCTTTGTATGACGTTCGCTTCGCGTGACTTCCGCCCGTTCTGTCAGTTGGTGCATGTGGTCTTATTGCCGCTTCGTCCTATCGGAATAGCAGGTACAGGATAATTCTCGTTGGGTCGACTGGTAAGCAAATCGCTTTGAGCATCAGTAAATCAAATGGGTACCCGCTTATATAAGTGGAAAGTCCGCATGTTTGGCATAGGGACGCATGAGAGCGGATCCCTCTGGTTTCGAGAAAGGAAGATTATGTTGCCAGTGCTCTTGTTCTGGCGGACGCATGCGGTGCTGAGACCGCGCGGGGAGAAGATCTGTCACAACAACTATGTCACGGAGCTGTGATTGATTAGAAAAGCAGTATATTGCCTATATATTATGACAAGGTCATAGGCATTTCGTATGCATAGTATGCAACATATAGGAAATATATTGCATAAGTTTCTCTAGAAGAGAAAATCGAAGGAGAGCTGGTCTTCCTCGTTTGAGTCGCTCGATTCCTCGGACCTTACCTCAGGTTCAGCAACGGGCTCTGTTTGCGACGTTGATTGCTCATCGTCAGCTGATTTGATGGGTACCGCTTGTTCATCGAGCGAGTCAGACGCGGATCCGTCTGAGAGTTCAGATACATCGGTGTCTGTGGCTTTGTGGCTTCCCAGGCCTTCTGCATCTCGCTCAGAAACCCTTTCAGTTTCTGGGATGTCCGCGGTTTCCCGCGCGGGGAGGGCTTCGGATTCATGATTCTCTGCAGCCTCCTGTTCTAGATTGACGGTCGGTTCGCTTTCTTGCTCCGCTTCATTTGCAGAAACATCATTGAGGTCCTGCGCTGGTGCGTGATCATCTTGAGATTGCGCTTCATTGACAGGTTCCTGCTTTGATATTGCCTCATTTGCGTGCTCCGTTTCTTGCTGCGTTTGTATTTTATTTTCTGGTACCTGCTCAGATACCAGGCTAAAGCCTTCGTGAGTCTCGATTATGGTCTCGGAAACAATCTCCTCTTCGACCGTTTCCTCTATTTCGCTTGTATGAGCAGAAATATTGGCAGGCTCCTGCTCAATTTGTGTACCTGTTGATTCCGGAACGGTGGCGCCCTCGCTCGAAAGATCTGCCGATTCCTGTTCTTCTGCTACTTCGGGAGAAATATGGGCCGTCTCATCCTCATTCCAAGAAGTGGCCATTTCGCTTCCGGTGAGGTTCGTGGATGTGACACGCTCTTCGATAATGGGTTCGGATGTCGTGGATTCGCTTTCCAGACGGATGTCATCGGAAGGTGCTAGCACCCCATTGACCGGGGCGTTCTTTGCCTCTGCGAGGATTTCCTCGACCTCTTCCTCTCTGACGACAAATTCCTCGACCGTACGTTCGACGACGACCCGTTCCTCGGTCATCTTCGTGTACAAGCTCTGTGACCAGGAGCTTTGCGCGGGTTCCTCGGGGTCGAGGTCACTGCGCAGCATCGCGATGGTGTTCGTGAGGAGGGGAGAACCCTCGATCGTTGTCTCGAATGTATCCAAATCCCCTGGTCGGCCACCTGCTAGCAGGGCCGCGACCCCACCAAACACGAAGTCGATGGAGGAGCGCGTCTCGCTCGGAAGCCTGTCTTCGCGCAACTTGAAGAGGGCGAGCCATTCGTTCACGACGGAGCGCTTGGCATCCTCGAGAAGGCGCTGGTTGCCGTTTTCGCTTGCCAACACGCGTAGGTGATCGAAGCCTTTCTGCGCTTGAGCTGCGATGCCGTCTGCATCAGTGGCTTCATCGGCGACGAAGCCTTCGAGGAGCACGCGTGCCACGGCTGCGAAATCCGCATGCTCGACACTTGCCTGAGCGAGATCCCACATGCTGTCGTAGTGGTAGTAGTAGGAGTTACGATTGACCTTGGCGCGGCTGACGATGTCACGTACCGTAATTTCGCTGAAGGGCATCTCCTTCATGCAATCCCAGAATGCGAGCTCCATGCGCTCGGTTGCGCTCGGTCCTTCTGCATTCTTCGGCGGTCGTGCCACGTTTGCTCCTAAAATAGACGTTGTATCTAGAACATGCTGAGAGGATGTGTTCAGATGTTATTTAGATTAAGTGTCTATGCATACTAACACGAATTAGACTGCGTGACTATAAAAAGAGCAATTATTTTAAACCGCATGCCATCCTTGCGAAGATCGTGATTCGGGGCAAAAAGAAGCGACCCCTCCGACACGCGGAAGGGCCGCTCTCGTGCGTATGGAATATCGCGCGAGCCTAATCGAGGTTCGGGTCGATATTACCGTAGCCCTCTTCGGTCCTGATATCCGGATCTTCCTCGAGCTCGACTTCGGTGTCGATGACATCGATGTCTTCGGTCCCGTAGCCTTCCTCCGTGCTGATATCGGGATCTTTCTCAAACTCAACCATGATGGGCTCCATTCCCTCACGATGTGCATGTGCAGACTTATCCGTCTACATGAATATTTTACTCGCCCTATAAATGAGCGCGGCCGACTTTGCGCGTTTCGTAGTGGGGATTCTCCAATTTCAGTACCCAGGTATGAGCACTTGAACGGCGAGTATGAGGCTCAGCGCACGAGCATACCGTATTTGCGTTGTGCGCGGGTGAGCTTGTCGAGCAGGGGGTTTGCCACGAGCAGCAGCGTGACGAATGTCGCCGCCGCCTGCATGCAGTTCATCGGGAAGCCGGCGAGATAGACGGCGATGACGGCTTCGGGCGTGATGCGCGAAAGCATGAAGAAAAGCGAGCTCGTGTCGAGGATGGGTCCCGCGACGAGCACGACGAAGACGGCACCGCTTGCGGCCACCCCCACGCGGGCCCACACGCTCAACTTCTCGCGGCGTATCAGGCCGCGTTGGGCGAGCGCTCCGAAGACGAGGCCGCAGAGCCCGAAGGCGAGCATCTGCCAGGGCGTCCAGGGGCCTTGACCGAAGATGAAGTTGCTCGTGAGCGCCGCGAGCGAACCGACCAGAAAGCCCGATGACGGTCCGAAGGCGATGCCCGCGATCATGATGATGGCCGCCATCGGCTTGAAGCCCGGCAGCCAGATGAAGGCCGCGCGTGCTGCCACCGCCAGGGCGCACATGACCGCGAGCATGACGAGCTCGCGTGCCTGCGGACGCCGTGCCTCGAAGATCGCGAAGAAGGGGACGATGGTGCAAAGCACCACGATGAAGCTCGCGACCACGTATGCCTTGCCGCCTACGAGCGCGCTGATGACGACGCTCGCGACCGCGCACGCAAGCGACAGAATCCATGCGAGGGCCATGTGCCGACGGGCAGCTGCTTGCCCATTTTGGTTTCCGTCTAGCTCAGGCACAGCTCGATCACGTCCTCGTCCGTGATGGCGCCGGCAAACACGCTGCGGCTCATGCGATTGGCAGCCGTCGTGTAAAAGCCGCTGTCCGAGAAGAGACGGCGCGGAGTTGCCGTGGTCACGACGCTGCCGTCGAAGAGCAGACCGACGAAGTTCGCATAGCGCGCGCAAAACTCGATGTCGTGCGAGACCATGATGATGGAAACGTCGCGCTCGGTCAGGCGGTGCAGGAGTATGGCGAGCTCGTGCTTGAAGAAGGCGTCGATGCCCTTGGTCGGCTCGTCGAGCAGGAGCAGACGCGGCTCGGTCAGGAGCACCTTGGCGAGCGCCACGCGTTGCTGCTCGCCGCCGGACAGATCGCGTGGGTGTGCATCGAGCAGCCTTTCGATGCCGCAATCGTGCGCCATGGCCGCACAGCGCCGTGCGTTTTCGCTCGCATCAAGCCCCTGATCTGCGAGCATCTCGGTGAGTTCCTCGTGCACGCTGTTCTTCGAGAAGAGGTTGGCCGGGTCCTGGGGCAGCATGGCGACGCCCTCCTGGAGCCGCTCGGCGCCTTTGCCCGATTTGCGTTTGCGGCCGAGCACGCGCATCTTGCCGCGATAGGGGCGCTGCACGCCGCAAAGGCATCTGAGCAGCGTCGACTTGCCACTGCCGTTGCCGCCCACGAGCGCGAAGAGCGCGGCTTGCGGCACGCGCAGGTCCAAGCCGCGTAGCACGTCAGGTGCCTGTCGTTCGTAGCGAAACCACAGGTCGCGAAGCTCCACGACGGGTTTGCGCGCGTCCATGTCGTCGGTGTCGTCGGGGATGTTCACTCGCCCGGGTGGTTTGGCGAGCACGCGTTCGACAAGCCACGTGCGGCCCTCGCGTACCGTGAGCGGACAGGGCGGGGCGCCGTCACCCGTCCCCGCCGTCGCTCCGCCTGGCATCCCCTGAACCCCATAGAACACGCGTACCGGCGAGGGCAATGCACGCGTCATGTCATCGCCCGTGGCGTATAGGCGGGCCGCCACTTCGCGCGGCGTGCCGTAAGCCGCCATGCGACCCTCGTCGAGGACGAGTGCGCGGTCGGCCTGTGCGAAGACGTCCTCGAGACAATGCTCGCTGATGATGACGGTCACGCCGAGTTCGCGGTTGAGTCGACGCAGCGTGTCGAGGAAGCTTGCCGTCGCGATGGGATCGAGCTGGCTTGTCGGCTCGTCGCAGACAAGCACGTCAGGCTGCATGGCCATCACGCCGGCCAGGTTGAGGAGTTGCTTCTGCCCGCCGGAGAGCTCGGAGACGTCGCGGTCGAACCAGTCGGATATGCCGAAGTAGCTTGCCATCTCCGCCACGTGCAGGCGCAGCACCGGCGAAGGGCAGCCAATGCTCTCCAGTCCGAAGGCGAGCTCGTGCCATACCTTGTCGGTCACGATCTGCGCATCCGGATCCTGCATGACGAAGCCGATGCGCCGGGCCTGCGTCTCGAGTGGCACCTCGTCCAGGGAAACGCCATCGAGCAAGATGGTACCCGAACGCTGCCCGAAGGGAGCGAGAACGCTCTTGAGCTGACGCAGGAGCGTCGTCTTGCCGCAACCGCTCTTGCCGCAGACGCAGAGGTACTCGCCGCGCTCGACCTCGAGGTTGAGGTCGTCGAGCGCTGGTGCCGTGGCATCGGGATAGCCGAAGCTCAGATGCTCGAGAGCGAAGAGCGCCATGCAATCGCCTCCCTCGCGTCGATGACAGATGGCACGAGCACGAGTACCGTACACGCCACGAGCGCGCCGATGCCAAGTGGCGGGAGTGCGGGGATGTCGATGGCGGGCACGTAGCTGACGGCGAGCGCGCCGCTTGCGAGGGCGGCGCAGGTGACGAGGATGCATACGAGCATGAGGACGAGCAGCAGCGCATCGCGCATGCGGAAGCGGCATTGCAGGTAGCGCCCCCTGTCATGCCAGGCGGAGCGCAGTGCCCACCCCCTGTCATTTCGAGCGGAGGCGCGAAGCGCCGGAGTCGAGAAATCTCCTCCGCCTTTCGTCCCGTACCCGCGCGAGCGCATCGAGTCGGCCGTGGTCACAGCACCCTCAAGCGCCCAGCTCGTGAGCGCCGAGAGCAGCGAGGCCCCATCTCGCGCACGCTCGCGCACGCTGCCCTGCGTCATCGACAGGCCGACGCAGCGCCGTGCCGTCGAAATCTGCCGGGCCTTGCGTGCGTAGCTCGGCACGAGGCGCAGCGTCATCGTCAGCACGAGTGTGAGCGCTGGCGCCCGGCGGCCAAAGAGGTACGTGAACTTGTCCGTGCTCATTACCTGCGCATAGCAGGCAAACCACAGCATGACGCTCACGAACATGGTCGCGGTCGACGCACCATAGGCGAGCGCTTCGAGCGTGTAGGGGCGTGTCCCCAGGTACGTGAAGAGCACGGTGTCGCCAAGCGTGTTGAAGAGGGGGTTGATCGCGGCGAGCATGACGAGCGCCAACGCCATCGCCACAAGTAGACGCCAGGCATTGCGGCCGCGCAGGCACAGGTAGTAGAGCACCGCGCCCATGAGGCCCACCGCTTGCACGACGGGTTGCTGCACGAGCACGCACAACACGATGACGCCCACGAAGAAGGTGAGCGTCACCGCAGGATGATGTGTCGAGAAGGCATCGGGGCGCATGCGCGTGCGCTACATCGTGATGAAGGAGAACTCCACGGTATCACCGGCTGCCACGGGGCAGACGTCGACGGCTTCCATGACCTGCTCGCCGTTGACCGTGTAGACCCAGCCCGAATTGCCCTCGGCCGTGATGCCGTTGATGGCGGTGATGTACGTGCCGTACTGGCTGTTCTCGGTGGCGACTTCGGCATCGGTTGCCTCGAGCACGGCAAGTGCCGTCGCATCGGCTGCCGGTATCTGGACGGTGTAGCTCGTGGTGTTTCCATCGGCATCCGTGATCGTCGCCTTGGTCTCGATGAGCTCGCCGGGCTGGTCAGCCTGTTGGCTCGCCGCCGCGGCGGAGGAGGAGCCTTGCGTGCTCGCCGCGCTCGACGATGCCGGGGCGTTCGATCCGCAACCGGCAAGTGCCAACGAGGCGAAGAGCGCGCAGGCGGCAATGCATGCAAAAAGACGTTTCATGATAGACCTCTTTCATCCAGGGCTTTCGGTCATGGCTCGGTAGTCCGACTTCGGCCGTATTGCGCATCGCGCCCGGCACCTTACGGTTACTGGTATAGCGCGGGATTCGCACCCGCATTCCCCGAGGCCTCTACGAGGCACCGCCTATCGGAGGCGGCCCGTAAGCCAATTACCGCTCCATTGTACCCGCCGATGCACCATCGCGCCCCTGCCATTTCGAGCGGAATGGCGAGATTCCTCCGCTTCGGGGCCTCGCGGCCCCTTCGGTCGGAATGACAATAATGCCCCTCCCTGTCATTTCGAGCGGAGGCGCGAAGCGCCGGAGTCGAGAAATCCCATTGCCAGGGGGGGCATGCGGACCCCGTTGCATCTGCCATGCGCACTTTGCACGAATGTCTAGGATTCGTGGGAACACCGTGCGCATATATGGCGGAAGTCTAGGATTTCCGTGCTCAAATCCTAGACTTCCGCGGTTTTTGCGCGTGTGGCTCGTTTGCGGCGTATTCGGACCCTAGACTTCCGTGGTTTTTGCGCACGCAATCGTAATTTGGCGGTGCGGCGGGCTCTACAGCGTCCACTGCTCCTGATCGGTGTGGAGCAGCTCGTGTGCCAGGTGCGAGAGCGGCTCGCCCAGGAACTCCTCGTAACACGTGGTCACGTTGGGGTTCTCGTGGCTAAAGCGCGTCGGACGCGTGCGGTCCAGTGCGTAGAGCGTCTGGCCGCGTTCGCCTGCCATCTCGCGCGCCTCGTGGATGGGCTGGCCACCGCCGCCGGCACAACCACCCGGGCACGCCATGACCTCGACGAAGTCGTACTCGACCTCGCCTGCGTCGATGGCCGCCAAAAGCTTCTCGGCATTTGCCAGGCCGCTTGCCACCGCGATGCGCACCTCGCTGCCGCCCAGGTCGAAGGTCTTCTCTTTCCAACCGTCCAGGCCGCGTACCTCAGTGAAGGCGTCGGGGTCGGGGTTGGTTCCGTTGACGAGGAAGTAGGCGCTGCGCAGCGCGGCCTCCATGACGCCTCCGGTCGCGCCAAAGATGACGGCGGCGCCGGAACCCTCGTTCATCGGGTCGTCGAAGGGCGTCTCATCGAGGGTGGCGACGTTGAGATGCATGAGGCGGATGAGCCTGCCGAGCTCGCGCACGGTGAGCACCGCGTCGACGTCGGGTTCGGTCTCGCGCACCATCTCCTCGACGGCAGCCTCGTACTTCTTGGCCACGCACGGCATGCACGACACGTTGAAGATGCGCTTGCCCATCGGCGCCGACGTCGCGAAGCCCGTCTCGGCACCTGCCGCCACCATCGCATCGTCATTGGCGCCGGTACCGACGGGGTTGGTGTCCACGCCGATGCCCAGTCCCGCGCCCTCGCGCACGCCTTCGAGCACGTGCGCGCCCTCCTTGGGCGGTACCATGCCGAGCTTGGGGCCGACGTACTCCTTGAGCAGCGCACCGAACATCTGCTGCGGCGACTTGGCGCTCGAGAGATGGGCGAGCTTGTCGGGATGCTTGATCTTGAGGTAGCGCACCCAACCCGGGCAGCACGACGTGAACATGGGCATGGCGCCCTGGCCGCCCAGGCGCTCGAGCAGCTCGCTGCCCTCCTCCATGATTGTCATGTCGGCGCCGAAGTTCGTATCGAAGACGTAGTCGAAGCCCAGTGCGCGGAAGGTAGCCGCTAGGCGCCCCTCGGTCGCGAGCTCCGCCGGCAGATCGAGTGTCTCGCCCCATGATGTGCGCACCGCCGGGGCGACCTGCACCGTCGTGACCACGTCCGGGTCGGCCAGCGCCTCGAGCACCGCGTCGATGTCGTCACGTGCGCGCAGCGCGCCGGTGGGGCAGTGGGTGATGCACTGGCCGCACAGCGTGCAGCCCGCCTCGTCGATGGGAAGCCCGTCGCGCACGCCCACGTCCAGGCGCGTCGCGCGGTTCTTGAGGTCCCACACGTCGCAGCCCTGCACCTTGTGGCACACTTGCACGCAGCGCAGGCAGCGCACGCACTTGGAGCTGTCGCGGATGAGCGGGAAGTCCTTGTCCCAGGGCGTGAAGGTCGGCTCCTTCTCGTAGGGGACGTCGAGTATGTTGAGGTCCTGCGCGAGGTCCTGCAGCACGCAGTTGCCGTTGCGCACGCAGGTCGCGCATTGCACGTCATGCTGGGAAAGCAGAAGCGACACGTTGACGCGGCGTGCCTCGAGCACGCGCGGGGTGTCGGTGCGGATGACCATGCCCTCCTCGAGCAAGGTGTTGCAGGCGGGCACGAGGCGCTCGATGCCTTCGACCTCCACGACGCACACGCGGCATGCGCCGATGTCGCTTATGTCCTCAAGGCCGCACAGCGTGGGCACGTAGTTGCCCGAGGCAAAGACCGCCTCGATGATCTTGGAACCTTCCGGGAGCGCGATGGGCGTTCCATTGACCGTTGCGTTTACCATGAGAGCTCCCTCCCTCCACGAAACGCGCCTAGGCCGAACTTGTCGCAGCGCAGGCAGCGGTTGGACTCTTGGGCAGCTTCCTGGTCAGTGAGGCCGCACTCCATCATCGCGAAGTCGCGACGACGCACCTCGGCGCTGCGCTCGGTCGTGTTGGAGCGGCCACAGGGCATGCGGTCGGTGGCGCGGGCGTCGGGTACCTCGACGTCGGTCTCGATTACGTGGTCGTAGCCGAGGAACTCGTCGATGTTGCGCGCGGCGGCCTTGCCAGCGGCGATGGCGCGGATGACCGTTGCCGGGCCGCTCTCGCAGTCGCCTCCGCAGAACACGCCTTCCATGCCTTCGACCTGGCCAAACGGGCTGGTCACGACTTTGCCCCATTCGACCGGCAGCTCGTCTGCGCCCAGCTCGGAGGCGCCGACGGCCTGGCCCACGGCCATGAGCACACGATCGCATTCGATCGTCTGGGGCGGCGTGTCGGCCTTGATGGGCTTGGGACGTCCGCGGTCAAACTGTCCGATGATCTGGGGCTGGATCTCGAGGCCCGTGACGCAGCCGTCCTTCTCGATGACGCGCAACGGAGCGGCGAGCTCCATGATCTCGCAGCCTTCGGCGATGGCACCGTCGATCTCCTCGCGCTGGGCGGTCATGTCGTCGATGCGACGACGGTAGACCACGGTGACGGACTCGGCGCCGAGGCGCAGCGAGGTACGGGCCACGTCCATGGCAACGTTTCCGCCGCCCACGACAACGATGCGCTGGCCGGCGAAGTCGTGCATGAAGCCGTCGCCGATGGCGCGCAGCATCTCGACGGCCGAGAGCACGCCCTCGGCATTTTCGCCCTCGATGCCGAGCGTCTTCTCGTTATGGGCGCCGATGGCGATGTAGACGGCGTCGAAGTCGCGGCGCAGCTCGCCCAGGGTCACGTCGTTGGGAACGGTCGTGCCCATGTGCAGCTCGATGCCCTGCGAGACGATCCAATCGACCTCGCGCTCGAGCTCGGGACGCGGGAAGCGATACGCCGGAATGCCATAGCGCATCATGCCACCCAGATGCTCGCGCTGCTCGAAGACGACGGGGGAGTGACCCATGAGCGCGAGGTAGTACGCGGCGGTGAGACCGGCCGGGCCGCCGCCGATGACGGCGACGCGCTTGCCGGTAGCGGGGTAGTGGAAGGGCGCCGGGGGTGCGGTCGGTCCGCCATCGGCGTCGGTCTCGAACATCTCGGGCGCGTTGTCCACCGCATAGCGCTTGAGGGCGCGGATGTTGATGGCGTCGTCCACCACGCCGCGCCGGCACGCGAGCTCGCAGGGGTGCTCGCAGATGAGGCCGCAGGCAAGCGGGAAGGGGTTGTCCTTGCGGATGAGGCGCACGGCATCGTCGTAGCGGCCGGCGTGGACCAAGGCGACGTAGCCGGGAATGTCCACGTGGGCGGGGCATGCCGCGCGACAGGGCACGGCGTTGCGCGCGCCGGCCGTGCAGCGACCGGCCGTGGCGTGCGAGACGAAGTCGTCGCGAAAGCCCCGCACGGCCCGCAGCACCATGGCGCCGGCCTCGTAGCCGATGGCGCAGTCGGCGCTCAGGTAGGCGCTACGTGCGGTGCGCTCGAGCACGTCGATGTCGCGCTCGCTTGCGCGTCCGTCGAGGATGGCCTCCACGAGGTTGCGCATCTGGGCAAGCCCCACGCGGCAGGGGACGCACTTGCCGCAGGATTGCGAGGCGGACAGGCTGACGAACGCGTCCGTGAGCTCGACGGGGCAGGTGCCCACCGATCCGGACTGCGCTCTGCGTGCGATCGTGTCGCACACGTCCTCCATGACGGCATGCGCTGCTGTCGGGCGTTCGATTTCGATTAGTGTCATAAGGCTCTTCCTCCCGGAGCTATAGACAAGTGCGTAAATGCTAGCGTACGAATGTAACGATTACGTTAACAATGCAGATGGGATTAGGCACATACGCAACGCGCACTCAATCTAACGTAAACAGTGTGCATGGTCATCATGCCCCGAGGATGAAAAGCGAGACAGCAACCCAGAGCCACCACCTCACTGGCATCTCGCCACGTTTCCTCCCAAGGCTAGCAAGACCATCTAGGCGCTACGCAGCGTCGCTTTCAAGGTAGGAAAGCATGTCGCTTGGGGAGAGGGCCGCAAGGGGTGCCTTGTCCTTGAGTTTGTTGTCGTTTGTCACGAGATACCTTACGTTTGCGAGCTGGCAGGCGGCCAGGACAAGGCAATCCTCGAAGTCGAGGTTCGTATGCTTGAGCTTTCGTGCGAGCCAGACCTGCCAAACATCGCGGTCACTGACCGGCGAACGTGGCGCGATGGCCCTCTGCGTCTACAGCTTCACGATGTCGCAGCCGAGTGCGACGGCATCCTCTTCGTCATGGGTGGCGATGATGAGGGTGCGGCCATCCAGCTCCTCGTCGATGAGGCGTATGCATCGCTCCTTCGTTGCCGCGTCAAGCCCGGCGAACGGCTCGTCGAGGATGACGATGGAGGAGGGGTGGGCCAGGGCGCGGGCAAGCTCGGCGCGTCGGCGCATGCCGCCCGAAAGCGCGCGGGCGGGCTTGGCCAGCGCCTCTTCGTCGAGCATCGCGCGGCACAGGCGTGCGCCGCGGCGTATCTCGGAGGCGTCCTTCGCCACGAGCGCGATGTTCTCGAGGGCCGAGGCCCACGGCAGCAGCGTGCAGTCCTGCAGTACCGCGGCCATGGCCGGTGCCTGCCCGTTGTCGTAGGCGATGGTGCCCGCGCTAGGTCGTTTGATGCCGGTCACCATGGACAGCAAGGTGGTCTTGCCGGCACCCGATGGCGCCATCACGCACAGGCGCGCGCCGGCGGCTATGGTCAGATCCTCGTAGTCCAGGCGTAGGGGAACGCCACCATCGGTGTCGTAGACGCATGCAAGCCCCTCGATACGCAAGCCCATCGGCATTGTGGTCACCGGCGTGCCGGCGCCCTTTGCGGCCAGTGCCCTGCGCACGCGCGCGTCCAGCCAGCGCCCCGGCAGTCGCATGACGCCGTCGACCAGCGCGAGCAGGAACTTCTCGGACAGCCAGCTCAACACGATGACCGTTGCCGTCCAGGCGATGATCGAGGCGCTGTCCAGCGAGATCTTCGCCAGGTACACGCCCTCGCCGATCGAGATGCCCGGCAGTCCGATGAGTTCGGCTGCCACGCCGGACTTCCAGGCCAGACCTGCGGCCGTTGCCGTCGCGGCCCGTACGGAGGCGCCGAAGGCGACGAGTTCCACGCACAGCGCCCGGCGCATGCCCGGTACGCCAAAGACGTCCAGGACCTTGTCGACCTCGCTGTCACGCGCGAGTACCGACTCCATGACCGCGTGGTAGAACTGCGGGAAGACGACGAGTCCGACCACGATGGCGGTGGTCACGTGCGATCCCACCGCGACGAGTAGCAGCGCGATGACGCAGACGACAGGCGCGCTCTTGACGACGAGGATGGCGGGTTTGAGAAAGGTGCGCAGTCCGGGAAGCTTCGCGGCCAGGTATCCCAGGACGCAGCCGGCGATGAAGGCGATGCCGTAGCCAATCGCGATGCGCGCGATCGAAGAGGCGACCGCCTGCCAGAAGCCCGCGGTGAGCACGAGCTGACCCCATGTTCGCGCGGTCTCGACCGGGCCGCTGAGCAGCCAGGGATTGGCGAGGGCGACCGCGATGAGCTGCCAGATGACGAGCCAGGCGATGATGGCCAGCGCTCCCTGCGCGAAGGCGGCGGGGGAGCGTCGATTGCGTATCCGACGGTCGTTGCCCACGGGAGGTCCGCTAGCCTATGTAGTAGAAGCCGTCGTCGGGGAGTTCACCGCCGATGGAGGAGGGCTCGGCCTCGTAGAGTGCCTGCAAGTAGCCCGAGAGGTCCTCCTTCATTTGCTCGTGGAGTATGCAGACGATGTTGCAGCGTGGTACGGCCGCATCAGCGATAGACACGTTGCCTAATATTCCGAAATCCACGAGCGTCTGGGCGATGGAGGAGGGATTCGCGAGTCCCGCCTGCACCGAGGCATCCCACGCGTCCATGAAGCGGGCGAGGCTTTCGGGATCGTTGTCGATGAGCTCGCTTCTCGCCACGGTGACGCCCGTGACGAAGCGACCATGCTCCTCCTTGCCCGCGGAGGACTCGTCCCACAGCGCGGTCATGTCGAGCACGCGGGCAAGCTCGGTGTCCTTGGCAAGCGAGGCGGTCGCGAAGGGCTCGGGTACGATGGCGACGGCCGTGCGGTCGGCGTTGAGACGGGCGAGCGCCTCGGAAGGCTCGGAGACGTACTCGAGCGCGACGCGATCGGAGAGCCCGGCCTTGTCCAGCAGATACTCGACGGTATAGCCCGGAACCGAGCCCTTGCCGGTGAGGTAGACCGTGCGTCCGGCGAGGCCATCGAGGTTCTGGATGCCACCATCGTAGGAGATGCCGTAGAGCACCCCGAGCGTGTTGATGCCGATGACGCGGATGCCACCGTTGGTCTGCTTGTAGAGCTTGGCGGCGAGATTGGCGGGTACGCAGGCGATGTCGAACTCGCCTGCTGCCACGCGCGGGACGAGCTCATCGGCCGTAGCTGCGACCGTGAATTCGTAAGCCGGCTTCTTGCCGTCGTCGGCCAGGGCGTCTTGCTCCTGCATGAGGTGGGCCATGCCGATGGCCGTCGGACCCTTCATGGCCGCCACCGTGAGGGGAGCTCCGCCTTCGCCATTGGCGCCATTACTTGGCGTGCCTCCCGATGCGCAAGCGCCGAGGCCGACCACGCAGCAACCCAGGGCCAACGTGACCAGCGTCGAGACGATGATTCGCCGTGCCTTCATGATGAACGTCCCTTCCATCGCGAGCGTATTGGCCGTGATTCTAACACGGGCGCCCCGCGGCTTTTGTAAACGACTCGTGACAAATGTGCACACATCTCCCCTGTCATTTCGAGCGAAGCGCACGAGGTGGCGCCCTCCTGTCATCCCGAGCGCGGCAAAGCGCCCCTTCTGTCATTTCGAGCGAAGCGAAGCGGAGTCGAGAAATCTCTCTTCTCACGCGCAGCGCGCGCATCTCCCCGTTCAGACGCATGCGCGCAACCGATAATTGCGCGAAGTTCCAACTAGAATCGCTGGCGCAACCAGCCGCTCTCCCGTAACTTTCCCCGACAGACATGGCTTATCATGCTTGCAGGAGAAAGGATGCGCATGGATGTAGATATCGCGAAGCGGCTGGCGGACAGGCGTCGCGCGGCGGGCTTCACGCAGGAGGAGCTTGCCGAGAAGCTCGGCGTCTCGCGGCAGGCCGTCTCCAAGTGGGAGTGCTCGGAATCCTCGCCCGACACGGACAACCTCATATCCCTGGCGCGGCTCTACGACGTCTCGCTCGATGACCTGCTGTATACGGACGTGGAGCGCGACGGCGTCGACGCCGCTGGCGGACAGGGCGTGGGGGAAGAAGGCAGTGCCGAAGAGCCCGATGCGGCAGGCCGTGCGGACACGCATGCGGACGAGGGAGCCGATGATGGCCATGCGCCAGGCGATGATCCCGCCACCGTCGATGACGCCACCGAGTCTCGCGAGGGCGACGGTACGACTCACATAGGCCTCGACGGCATCCACGTCGAGGACGGCAAGGACTACGTTCACATCAACTGGCGCGATGGCGTGAACGTCATCGACGGCAAGAAGGGCGACCACGTGCACGTGGGATGGGATGGCATCCACATCAACGATCGTGAGTTCGACAACCTGGCCGACGCGAACGCGTATATGGGGACCGGCAAGAAGGGGTCATCGTTTCTGCGCACGTGGAACCGATTTCCGTTTCCGCTGGTAGTGCTCATCGCGTATATATTAGTTGGGCTCGTGTACGAGGCATGGGGCTATGGCCTGTTCCTGATCGCCGCCGTTCCCGTCTACTATGCACTCGGCGGCCTTTTCGGCGCCAAGCGTATCGCGGCGTTCTTCTGCACGCTCTACGTGGTCGGCGCGATTTGCTGGTTCTGCTACATGGCGTTCGTCTGCAACCAGCCGCATCCTGCATGGGTGGTGTTCCTGACGATCCCCCTCGTGGGCTGGCTTTGCGGAGCGCTCTCGCATTGGTGGAGGAAGCGCCGCAAATAAAGTAGCGCGCCGGAAAGCACCTCTGGGCAACTGTCTTATTTTGTGGTGCTTGTCCGTTCTCTTTCTGGCAAGAACCCCGTGCTATGGCACCTCATGTGTACCATTGCGCGCCAAACTTGGCGAATATGCCACGTTTTTCGCGTGCTGGCACATTACATGTGCCATAGCATCCAGAACTTGACACCTCGTCATCCGGTTAAATGTCCCAAGGCAACGGCTCGGCATCGGGCTGTCACCTGGCGCGCACATCCTATTCGCCGCCTCGTATAATGAATGAGACAAATGTACCTGTCCAATCTGTCTCATCCACTTCGAGGTCGCCCATGACGTATCGCATCGGCATCGACGCCGGTTCCAAGACGCTCAAGCTCGTCGTGCTCGACGAGGCGGGCACCGTCGTCTACGACACCTACATGCGCCATCGCGCCAACATCGCGCGCACGCTGGGCGAGGCGATCCACGATCTCAACTGGCGCCATGGTCCCGTCGACGCGTCGATCGTCATGACCGGATCGGCCGCGATCGAGGTCGCACGTGTCCTCGGCATTCCCTTCGTGCAGGAGGTCGTCGCCACGACGCATGCCGTGCGCGGCCTTGAGCCAGACGCCGATGTCGTCATCGAGCTCGGCGGCGAGGACGCGAAGATCATCTACCTCGACGAGCGTCCCGAACAGCGCATGAACGCGACGTGCGCGGGCGGAACCGGCGGATTCATCGACACCATCGCCTACATGCTCGACATGCGCAGCAGCCAGATGAGCCAACTGGCCTTTGGTGCGAGCCGCAGCTATCCGATCGCCTCGCGCTGCGCCGTGTTCGCGCAGACCGATGTGCGCCCGCTGCTCAACGCCGGCGCGAGCAAGGCCGACATCGCCGCGAGCGTCTTTGACGCCGTCGTGCGCCAGACGCTGTCGGGGCTGGCCTGCGGGCGGCCCATCCGCGGTAACGTCGTCTTCCTGGGCGGTCCGCTCGAGCACATGCCGTACCTCGTCCACGCGTTTCGCCGGACGCTCGGGCTTTCGGCGTGCGAGGGCGTCAAGCCGAAGAACGCGCACCTGTTCACCGTCACGGGCGCGGCGCTGCTCTCGAATGACGCGCGTTCGCTGGGGTGTGCTCCCGTCGTCATGAACACGTCAGAGCTCGAGCGACGCATCGCCGACATGGGTGAGCTCAAGAGTGACCTCGCGTTTCTACCGCCGCTGTTCGAGGATGCCGACGAACTCGCGGCGTTTCGCGCGCGGCATGCGCAGGCCGAGTTCGAGCGCCAGGGCATCTACGAGGCGACGGGTCCCTTGTTCCTCGGCATCGACGCGGGCTCGACGACCCTCAAGCTCGTTGCGCTCAACGCCGACGCGCAGATTGTCTACAGCGTCTACGAGCCCATTCGCGGTGACCTTATCGAGACGCTGCGCGAGGCGCTCGACGAGCTGTATCGCAAGATCGAGCCTCCCTCGTACCTGCCCCATGCCAAGTCGAGCACGTGGATTGCCCGCGCGTGCGCGACCGGTTATGGCGAGGAGCTGCTGCGCGCCGCATTTGGGGTCGACATGGGCGTGGTCGAGACGGCCGCGCACCTTCGATCGGCGCGGCATCTATGCGATGACCTCGACTTTCTGCTTGACATAGGCGGACAGGACATGAAGGCGCTGTGGGTGCGACACGGTATGGTGACCGATGCGGCGCTCAACGAGGCGTGCTCGAGCGGATGCGGCGCGTTCATCGAGGGTACGGCTGCCGCGCTCAAGACGACGTCGTGGCAGTTTGCTGACGACGCCCTGCTCGCGCGCCATCCCATCGACCTGGGCACCAAGTGCACGGTCTTCATGAACTCGCGGGTCAAGCACGCGCAGAAAGCCGGTGCGCCGATCGAGGACATCGCCGCCGGCGTCGCGTACTCCGTCGTCAAGAACGCCCTGCACCGCATCATTGGCGACGATCGCATTCCGCAGCCCGGCCAACGCGTGGTCGTCCAGGGTGGAACCTTCCGCTCGGACGCCGTGCTGCGTGCCTTCGAACTGCTATGCGGTGTCGAGGCCGTACGTCCCGCGCAGGCGCACCTCATGGGAGCGATTGGCAGCGCGCTCTTCGCGCTCGACGCGGTGGGTGCGGATACGACGGCGAAAAGCGGTCTCATCAGTCTCGACGAGCTTCGGTGTCTCGAGATTCGGCGCGAAAAGGTCGCGTGCACGGGTTGCGCGAACGCATGCGAGCTGTCGATCGTGAGCTTCGATGCCGAGAGGACGCGTTGCTTTGTCAGCGACAACAGGTGCGAACGCGGTCTCGACGAGCCACGGCGCCGATGGGGAGAAGCGAGCGGAGTCGAGGCCGCACCCACTGTCATTTCGAGCGAAGCGAACGAAGTGAGCGGAGTCGAGAAATCTCAGTCACCTCCCAATATCATTGCCGACGAGCAGCGCCTAATCGCGTCGTTTGGCGACATCGAGCAGCAGGGGAGTCGCGGTTCGCGGCGCATCGGCCTCATGGATTCGATGGCGCTGTACGCGTATCGGCCCTTCTGGCGCACGCTGCTTGCCGAGCTCGGCTTCAGCGTCATGCTGCCACGGCCCGGTTGCGAGGCCGATCGCATGAGCGAGGCTTGGGAGACGGTGCCCTCCGAGAGCGCGTGCTACCCGGCCAAGACGTCGCACGTGCGCTATTTCAGCTTGTGCGAAGGCGGTTGCGATGCCGTCTTCATGCCGCACTTTACGCGCAACTACCATTGCCCGGTCCAGACCGGGTACGCCAACGCGCTTGCCGCCAACGTCGGGACGGCTCGAAGCGGCGCCGGTCTCGCGCCCATCGTGTCGCCCGAGCTCGCCAACTACCGTCCCGCGCGCTTCATGCGCGATGCGGCCTCGATGGGGCGCTTGTTCGCCGCCGTGAATGAGCTTGCCGGCGACGAGGTGCCCGCCATCACGCGCGACGAGTTCGACCGGGCGTTTTCCATGGCGGTGCGGCGTCAGGAGGAGGTCAACGCCGAGCTTGCGGCGCGGTCCGAGGATGCCCTGCGCTGGCTTGCCGATGATCCGTCGCGTCACGGCATCGTGCTCGCCGGACGTCCGTATCACATGGACGAGGCGCTGCTGCACGGCATCGACCGCGAGCTCGCCCGGCTGGGGTTTGCCGTGTTGGGCGTGGCAGGTCTCGCGGCGTCCGATCCGTCGCGTGCGAAGGCGCACCTCGATGGCGCGTATCCATGGGTGCCGGCCAAGCGGCTCGTCGGGATCGCGCGTTTCGTCGCCGGTCATCCGCAGCTTGATGCCGTGTTCCTGCAGTCGTTTGGCTGCGGGTTCGAGGCGGTGTCGGTCGAGGAGGCAGCCGATGTGCTCGACGCGGCGGGCAAGCCGTGCACGACGCTCAAGGTCGACGACATCAGCGACCTCGCGCACATCCGCATCCGCCTGCGCACGCTTGCCGCGGCCATCGCCATGCGCGGAACCGCTGAAGCGAACGAAGCGGCTCCCTCTGTCATTTCGAGCGAAACGGCCGGGGCCGCCCCCTCTGTTATTTCGAGCGATGCGCCTGAATCAGTCCCCTTTGTCATTTCGAGCGGAGCTGCCGAAGGCAGCGAAGTCGAGAAATCTCGGTCTTTGCGTTTCAACGAGACCGGCTCATCTGCTTCGTTTCTCGATAGCATCACCAAACGCCCTCTCGATGCCGACGACCTCGAGTGCGCGCGGCGTAGCTGCGTGAAGGACGTGTGCTTCACCGCCAACGCGATGGCGGCGCGCGTCATCCGCATGCTGCGTGACGACCCAGGCATCACGCGCGTCGAGCTTCCGCAGGTATGCGAGACCTGCCTGACCGATGCCGTGCCCCGTATCGTCGAGCGCGCCTGCGGCGCCACGCCCGAGTACGTCTGGGTGCCATGGGGCCCTGTCATTTCGAGCGAAGCTGCCGAAGGCAGCGCAGTCGAGAAATCCCAACCGAACCCTCGTCCGCGCATCGGCATCATCGGCAATCCGCTCATCGTGTTCGAGCCCTTCATGAACGAGCATCTCGTCGACATGTTCGAGTCGCTCGGATGCGAGCCCGTCATGCCCGACCCCGCGCTTCTCGCGGGTGACGACGTGCGCTACCTCGACCAACTCGCCCTCTTCGAGGAACAAGGCATCCACGACGTCATCTACCTGCTGAGCTTCGGTTGCCTCAAGGGACACGTGAGTGCCCGCGGGGCCCTGCGTGAGCTGCACGAGCGCTTCGCCGACATGCGCATCACGGTCATCGACTACGACCCCGAGTCCTCGGCGCTCAATCGCGAGAACCGCATCCGTCTCGCCATCGATGCCGCCCGATAAAAACCGGGGCAAATGATCTGCCCACTTGTCCCCCATAAACCAGTACCGGCCCTCCATCGAAATGGAGAGCCGGTACCGTGCCGTTGCCCTGCTTTGCGGCTTAAGCGGGGCGTGAGTAGGGGGAGGAAAGTAAAACTATATCGTCTCCCACTCGGAGCCGTTCGTTTACCTGCCGCTGTGGTCGAACGACTTCTTGGGGGCGATGTTGGTGTCTGCCGAGCCGATCACCTTCGCGTTGTCGAGGTTCTTGATCTCTGCCTCCATGTCCTTGAGGAACTTGTCGGCCATCGTCATCGAAAGATCGGCACGGGCCACGATGCGCTGGCAGGTGACGTCTTGCATGTTCTCGGGCAGCGGGTAAGCCGGGATCTGCCAACCGTGCATACGCAGACGGTCGTCCAGGTCGTACAGCGTCCACTTCTTGCCGGCCTTGGGATCCAAGCTCCAGCACAGAATGGGAATCTCGGAGGCCTCCTCGTACATGACGAAGATGCCGAGCTTCTTGATGCCCTCGACCAGGTGACGTGCCACGTCCAGGGTGCGCTTCTGGATCTCCTTGTAGCCCTCGAAGCCATTGCGCATGAACACGTAGTATTGGCCGATGATCTGCGATGCCGAGCGGCTGAAGTTAATGGCCATGGTGGCCTCCTCGCCGCCGAGGTAGCTGACCCAGAAGATCAGGTCCTCGGGCAGGGCCTCCTTCGAACGCCACATGACCCAGCCGATGCCCGGGTAGACCAGGCCGTACTTATGGCCGGAAGTCGAGATGGACCAGACGTTGTCGAGCCTGAAGTCCCACTCGAGCTCGGGCTCGATGAACGGGGCGACCATGGCGCCGGACGCGCCGTCGACGTGGATGCGGACAGGCACCTTGGCCGTCTTGTTGTACTCGGTCAGAGCGGCGTCGATGCCCTTGACGTCATCGTAGCAGCCGGTGTAGGTGATGCCGAGCAGAGCGACGACGCAGATGGTGTGGTCATCGACGAAGGGCATGCACGACTCCGGGGTCATGTACAGGTGCTCGGCGTCCATGGGGACCAGACGCATCTCGATGTCCCAGTAGCGGCAGAACTTCTCCCAGCAGATCTGGTAGCCGGAGGTGATGACCAGGTTGGGGCGATGATCGCTGTAGATGTCGATGCCAGCCTTCTTGGCCAGGGCCTTCCAGCGGAACAGGGCGGCCAGGCCACCCAGCATGCAGGCCTCCGACGAGCCGACGGTCGAGGTGCCCATGGGCTGCTCGTCCTGATCGGCGTGCCACAGGTTCTGGATGATCTTCACGCAACGATTCTCGAGGTCGGCCGTCATCGGGTATTCATCCTTGTCGATGGCGTTCTTCTCGAGCGTGTCCTTCATTAGCTCCGCAGCCTCGGGCTCCATGTAGGTCTGGACGAAGGTGCAGAGGTTCTGGTGGGCGTTGCCCTCGGTGCCGATGTACTCGCGAATCATCTCGCTCGCGATACGCGGCTCGATGGGCATCTTGTTGAGCTTGGTCTCGGGCATCTCGACGTCCGAGGCATAGCTGCCGAAGATCGGGGACGCGTATGAGGTCTGGGCGTCCATCTCTGCCAGTTCCTCGGTCGAAACGAGGTCGATGTCTTTAACAGTCATGATAATCTCCTCCTAATCACTATCCGAATCGCTTCGGATTTGGTACCTACGTTGAACGAACTTACGTGCCTTTACGTGCTTGATATGGTTCGTCGACACATCACTCCTTCTGGGGCGTGCCCGCGGGGGCCGCGTCTTGCGTGTCGGTAGCGGGCGAGGGGACGGAGTGCTTGCCGACGGGAGTCGGCGCGTCTGCGGCCGTTGCCATGACCGCTGCGGTCTTCTTGCTCGCAATCGTGGGCGGCTTGTGGTCGACGCCACCGTTCCAGTGCTTGCGCAGGCCGTAGATGACGAACGGGATCGCCACCGAGATGACCCAGCAGATCAGCAGGGTGATGACGTACACGGTGCCGGACGACGCGTCGAGCTGGCTCGGCGGGAAGAACGACACGATCAACGCGAAGACCGTGAGTATGAGGCCGAGGCCGGCGACGATGCACTTGCCCGCGGTGCCGCCGAAGATCTGGAACACGCGAGCGTGGTCCTTGCCCTTGAATACCAGCTTGAAGTAGGCGAGGAAGAACAGGACGTAGCCCACGAGGTAGATGACGACGGTCAGGCCGACTGCCGTGAGGTACGAGATCGACGAGCCCGAGCCACCCGCCAGCGCCATGGATCCGCAGAGCACCGCGTCCCAGATGGTGACGATGACGCCCTGGACCACGACGGTCTTGACGGAGACGCCGTGCTTGTTGGTCTTGGCGAAGCTACGCGGGATGATGCCCTCGTTCGCGGTCTCGAGCAGCGCGCGCGACGGGCCGACGATCCAGGACGAGATCTCGGCCAGGACGCCTGCGGCCAGCAGGAACGCGATCACGTACACGAGCCATCCGCAGTGGAAGTGCGCGTCGAATATGTTGGCGAACGCCACGACGACGCCGGTGGAGAGGTTGGCGTCGAGCTGTGCCTCGGTCATGGTCATGGCAACCGCGAGACCACCCAGCGTGTCGAGCACGATGGTGAGGATGCAGAGCACGATCATGACCATCGGGTAGATCTTGCCGGGGTTCTTCAGCTCGTTCACGTGCGAGGCGGAAGCCTCGACGCCCGCGAAGGCGAGAATGAACGATGCGAAGATGACCAGCGTGCTCACCTTCGTGAAGTCGGGGACGATGCCGCTCGCGTCAAAGTGCAGCTGCGAGACGCCGCCCGTGGCCAGGTACGCGATCAGGCCGATCAGAAGGACGACGGCGGGAATCAGCACGCCGCCGAAGAAGCCGATCTTGGCTATGCGGGCGGTGAGCTTGGTGCCGCCGAGCTGCGTGAGCGTGAGCACCCATACGATAATCGCCACGCCGATGAACATGACGAGCGGATTATTGTAGAGCGCGTCCCATCCCACGATGTACGAAATCGCGGCCAGGACGAAGAACGCCATGGTCACGAAGCCGACCGTGATCTGGAACCATTGGTAGAACAGGGCCGCGAAACCCCAGCGCTTGCCGAGGGTGTTGCCGACCCAGGCATAGATGCCACCGTCTTCCCATCCTTTGACGGTCGCCATCTCGGCGGCGACCAGTGCGACCGGGAGGAACCAGAAGATACCACCCAGTATGAGGAAGAAGATCAGGTGCAGACCAGATGATGCGAAGTTGGGGTACGCATACACGGTCATGACCATCGATGCCGTCATGGCGAAGAAGCCACCGAATCCGAGCATCTTTGCCGCTTGCTTGCCGGATGCCGCCGGTGCCGTCTTTTCTTCACTCATTTCCCTCACCCCTTTCTTGATAGATCTCTCATCCGTTTTCGGGTTTGAAAACAACCATCGAATGAAGCTCTGTCAGCGAGAGATGGAGGAGTCGAGCAGTCTTCCATTTCCTGACATTTTGTCATTCATGGTTAGAATCTTGCCGCACACCGATTGTATCACTAAAAATTTAGAAAATAAGTTGACAGATATAAATAATTACTATCTTGAAGAATTAATTTTGTGGAAAACTCGATATTCGCAGGTCAAGCGCTTGATTCCGCGAAAAAGAGAGGCCGTTTTCTCGCGAAAACGACCCTTTTTATTTCATATTGTGAATAAAATTATTCTCTCCGCAGGCCAAAATTGCAGAATTTGTGGATAACTCCCATTGACACGGACAGGGAGGGGTTGGGTGCTCAGATGAGCCTGCATAGACCCATACGCTGGGCGCAATGTGCCCAATTGCTCCCGCGTAGACCCGTTTGCCGTGCCTTGTCGCCCGAACGAGACTGCATAGACCCGCAGAATGGGTCTATGCAGTCGTCTTTCGGCGGATTCTACCCGTTTCTTTCTGCTTAGACCCATTCGTGGGTCTGCATGGGCAAAACCCGTCACTTGCGCGCGTCAGGGCAGGCTCTACAGTACGTTATGCCTGCGGGCGGGTGCTCGGGCGATCGAAGAAGGGGCTCTTCGAGCCGATGGAGATGGGGATCGCGTAGACCTGGCCGACGCCTTCGCCCAGCAACCCCAGGCGCTCGGCGGCAAGGCCGGCCGAGAAGAGCACGCGGCTGTCGACGCGCATGTCGGCGGCGCGCGATACCGCTGACCCGATGGCGATGCCCACGTCGATGCAGTTGATCGCGCAGGGGTTTGCCTGCGGCTTTTCCGCGCAGGTGGTGTAGCCGCAGTGTCCGCAATCGAGGCCCATGAGCTGCGAGCGCGTACCGATGAGCACGACGGCCTGGGCCTGGCGGACGTTGTCCGCGTCGCGCAAGAAGAACTTGTGGCCGCGCTCGGCGGCGATGGCCTCCATCTCGCAGGCGAGCTCCTCGGCGTGCTCGGCGGTGACGACGGCGCATTCGACGATGTCGACGCCCTTGCCCTTGGGGGCCGTGCGTGCTGCGACCAGCATCTTTCTGGCGATATCGAGGGCCTGCTCGTCGCGCAGGTCGCGTTCGGACTCAAGCATGGGGGAGGTCCTTTCGTGCGTGTGAAATGGGCGATGAATGCGATTATATACGTGATGGGCGATGGGTCGACCGACGGCGCAGTCGCTCAGACAGTCCTGAGCTCGCGTGAAAGCGCCACTGGCGCTTTCTGCTCGTGCGGACCTCGCTTTGTGCATCCGTCGGTCGACCCCATCATACGCAGTCGATGTCACCTTCATCGCAACATTTCATACGCGCGAAACAGGTTAAGTATTGGTATGGGTGTAGAATCGTCGCCGAACAACAAATCGTTTTCGAGGAGGCACCGTGGCGACGTCCGCAACCCCACAGCAATTGGTCATTGTGTTGGATTTTGGAGCGCAGTACGGGCAACTCATCGCTCGACGCGTTCGTGACCTGGGGGTTTACTCCGAAATCGTACCCTGCGACATCACGGCTGACGAGGTGCGGGAGCTGGCGCCATCGGCAATCATCCTGTCGGGCGGTCCGGCGAGCGTCTATGCCGAGGACGCGCCCAGCGTGGACGCGGCCATCTTCGAGCTGGGGATTCCCGTGCTCGGCTTCTGCTACGGGCAGCAGGCCATGGCCGTGGCGCTCGGCGGCGCGGTGGGGCACACCGACAAGGGCGAGTACGGCCCGGCCAAGATCACGCGCGCGGGCTCCGATTCGCGGCTGCTCGCGGACACGCCGCATGAGCAGACCGTGTGGATGAGCCACCGCGATGCCGTGACCGAAGTGCCCGACGGCTTCGTCATCACCTCGCACACCGACATCTGCCCGGTCGCTTCGATGGAGGACGCCGAGCGCGGGCTGTACGCGACGCAGTTCCATCCCGAGGTGCGCCACACGCCGCACGGCAACCAGATGCTCGCCAACTTCCTCTTCGACATCTGCGGGCTTGCGAAGAGCTGGACGATGGACTCGATCATCGAGGATTCAATCGCGGCCATTCGCGAGCAGGTGGGGGGCAGCCGCGTGATCCTGGGGCTTTCGGGCGGCGTGGACTCGAGCGTCGTGGCGGCACTCGTGTCGCGTGCGATCGGCAACCAGGTGACCTGCGTGTTCGTGAACCACGGACTGCTGCGCAAGGACGAGCCCGAGCAGGTCGAGGAGGTCTTCACCAAGCAGTTCGACGTCGACTTCGTGCACGTACATGCCGAGGACCGCTATGCCGAGCTCCTGACCGGCGTGACCGAGCCGGAAGAGAAGCGCCGCATCATCGGCGAGCAGTTCTGGAAGGAGTTCTTCGCCGTGGCCGAGGACCTGGCCAGCGACGGGAGACCGGTGCGCTTTTTGGCGCAGGGCACGATCTATCCCGACATCATCGAGAGCGGCGCGCGCAAGACCGGCGGCAAGGCCTCGACGATCAAGAGCCATCACAACCTAATCCCGTTTCCCGACGGGGTGAGCTTCGAGCTCATCGAGCCGCTCGACCACTTCTTCAAGGACGAGGTACGCGCGCTGGGCACGGCGCTCGGGTTGCCCGAGCACATCGTGCAGCGCCAGCCGTTCCCGGGGCCGGGACTGGCGATCCGCATCATTGGCGACGTTACGCCCGAGAAGCTTGCGATGCTCAAGGAGGCCGACGCGATCGTGCGCGAGGAGCTCGATGCGTATAACGCGATGATCGCCGAGGAGAGCGGTGAGCCAAACGGCGAGGTCGAGCGCGGATGCGCCGGCGGTCCCGTCATCGAGCGGGCCGTGTGGCAGTACTTCGCGGTACTGCCCGATATCCGCAGCGTGGGCGTGATGGGCGACGAGCGCACGTACCAGCGCCCGATCATCCTGCGCGCGGTGGAGTCAAGCGACGCGATGACGGCGGACTGGGCCAAGCTGCCCTACGACGTGCTGGGGCGGATCAGCAGCCGCATCGTGGCCGAGGTTCCGGGGATTAACAGGGTGGTGTACGACATCACGTCCAAGCCGCCCAGTACGGTGGAGTGGGAGTAGGGGAGGGTTAGTGACTTCAAAATGGAAACTGTATTATGTTGAATCAGATGGTTACGAAGACTGTTTTGTAGTCGCCAAAAACAAAAGAAGTGCCATCAAAGTAGATTGTGATATGAACGATTTTGAGGCGAGTGATCTTAAGGCAACACTGATTTGCGATATTCCTGATAGTTTAGAAGAGGTCGCAGATGCCTATTTTCTTGAATGGTCTAAGAAAAACGCCCCTGCTCAAGTGAGCGAGATCGAGTCTGGAAAACTGCATGCATGGCCATATTATGCAGAGCGATGGTTGTTAAAGGAGCTAGGGGCGTCTTTTCGAGTTGCGGATGGTGCTGAAGAGATTTTGCTGGACGGCGTGATATATGCCTGTGACTCTGATGGGCTGCACCATACCAGAACTATTGGAGTTAGAGCGCTTTGGGCGCTTAATCCGGACCTCCCCAGAGTGGTTCCTGTCGATGAAGAAACAGCCGATGTTACAACTATCATTTATCAAATGCTTGGTCTGGCTCTTAGAGAATCACAGGAGATTGAGTGGTTTCTGAACCATTCGTTTATCTTTGCATTCTCGGATAAACAGCGCCGTAAAATAAAAACGATTAACGAGGCCATCGAATATTGGAGTCACAAGACATTAGGTGCGATGGTCAACATCATGAAAGAGTCATTTGAGTTTTCTGAGGATGTGGATAATGGCTTTAAGCTTTTTATCGACATGCGAAATCGCTTAGTTCACGATATTTTGATGAGTGAGAGATATGATATCGACACAAATTAGGGTCAAAGAGAACTAATGGCTTACCTCGACTTGTTTCTAAACCTATGCGAACCTATAAAAGAAATAGCAACTGCATGCTGCAATGTTAGCTTTGCGTTTGGTGAGGAATTATTTGGCGACAGTATTCCGAATTGGGAGAGAAACCCAGATTTGATTGAGCTGTTTTCTGCAAGCTTTACCATGAATTTGCATTGATTATATTTCGCTGAATCGTTTACTGTACCCACTGCAATACGCCCCTGAGTTTGTTTTTCGCACCCTTGGTAAATCTAAAGCTAAATCGAAAAAGGATTTTTGAATTTATATGAGTGATGTCAAATTTCCAAATCTGCCTGATTCGGTAGCGAAATCGTTGGCAACATCATCAAAAAACATTGCCGGGCTTGAGTCGCTTTCTAAACGCATGTTGAAAATTCAAAGTGATTCTCTTAAATCCACCCAGTGTAGAATCGCAAAAATTTTCTCATCGTACCGCATTCCCGATGTTGCCACACCCATGCTGAATCGTATTCCGGACATAAAGCCGGAAATCCCGAAGATTGATTTGCCCGTCAGCACAATAGCCGCAATGCAGAGTCTACAAAAATCGACATTTACGGCTCTGCAAGCCCGGATGCCTGATTTGCCGCAAATTGGCAGTGCCATCAACACGAGCATGATGCGCTTTCAGACCATTTCCTCATTCTTAAAATGCTGCGAAACAACCACTTGGCCTCTTTACTTTATTGCATCTGCCGAGATGGAAGAGGATCTGGCCAACTTTATGGACACATCATCTGATGATTTAGACATTGTCGAAACCATCAATGAATATGCTGTTGATTATCTCGACCAAGATAAAATCAGCGATGTTTTGAATAGCTGGACAGATGACGACTTAGCTTCAAGTGATAAAAAGCCTTTATTCGAACGCGCTATTAATCATCACCTGAACAAGGATTACTTTGCATCGACCTCTATTTTGATGTGCCTTGTCGAAGGCTTAATAGAAGATTGCGATTCAGAGTTCGGTGCCTTAGCTTCATGCGATGAAGAAGGCCTTAAATACGTAGCCAGACACCTTGGCCTTGCTGATGGTATTGCCGAAAGGAGAAAGAAAGGCTATGCAAAAGATCAGCTCGCAGCAATTACCTTTGGAGTAGAGAGCGGAATTTACTATTGGGAAGCGTCAGCGAAATATATTGCAACTATCACTCTCGCGAATAATCCTGATGAAGAGCTTTATTTAACCAATCCCTTGAGGAATAAAATTTGTCATGGTTCGCAGGTTAACTACGGTACAGTTATTCATTCGCTCAAAGCTATTTTGGTTGTCGATTTGCTTATCAGATTGAGTCGGTCATTTAAGAGTAATGCTAATGGTGAATAATCATCTATGAGAGTATTACGATGACGTGGACGTGAGATTATGAGAATTGACTAAGGCGGAGCGTGGTTTCAAAACTGGCAACCGAGCGGGAGTAGGGGATGTGCAAGCTTGATGTTGCTCAGATACTGGCAATATGCTGACTCCTCACAATCAAATAAAGGTCAGCTCTCTCTGTACGCTTCGCATTTGCGAAAGCTAAGATTCCAGAAGGCTTAAAAGCTTGCTTACCTGCTGGTCATCTAGCTTGGTTATGGCTCCAGTTCTAGAAATGAAAATGAAGTCCCTGAATCGACTTATGTGTACGGGGTTATCGAATACTTCAATGTTGGATATGGGAGCATAGTAAATGCTGCTCCAATGCAGCCTGCTGTCACAGGCTGATTTGTCAACGACAACGTTGCCATTGACGATGCCCTTCGCAAAAATGCAACCGCCTATCCTCTTGTAGAGCGATTCTCCGCTATCTAACGCTTTTGCGATAATGCCGTATCGGGCAGGCTCAATTTCTGATTGAAGGGACCGTAGCTCCTTTCTGAGACGGCGAATTGTGTCGATAGATGTTTTGGAATGCATAAAGAAGACCAACTCGCCAGGGTAGGAGTCTTTCGGGGCCGTCCACCCTGTGCTACTTTCCGTGAGGACCTCTTCGACATCAAAATGCCCAATCTCGTTCGCGTAGAAGAAAACTTCATCTAAGGTTTTTGGAAAGGCGATATTTGTTATGAACGCGACAGTCATTTTGCGGACCTCCTTATGAGCTCTATATCGTTTTTGACTCTTACCTCCTTCAAGATGCCCTTCTTGAGCATTGATTGGCTCCCAAAGAGCTTTTCGTCAGCAGGAGTCGTTTCGTGCGGGACGCGTCCCAAAAAGTGGTGTTCAGCCATCTGAGAATCGTTGAGCCGCCGATG
>OLOX01000334.1_pt1 | contig 49547 bp, 108 predicted proteins | sample 1672091 | NCBI WGS metagenome assembly OLOX01 (sample SAMEA3136644, study PRJEB25190) | human gut metagenome | reverse complement strand
CCTTTATATATAATATTTTTATTAGTTATATTGTAATATTCTCTTATTTGTTGGGATTCCCATAGCCGAATGGCTTAGATATGATTAAAATTTTTCAAAAGAAAGATTGGTTTACTGCGAATTAACTTATTCGTCATGAGTTCTTTTAAAATCATTCAACTCATATGATGTTTTAAATTTAGTACATTTTGCTAAAGTAATAATATGTTTGCAATTTGGGCAATACACATAACATTCATTCGGCTTAGGATTAATGTGCCTTGGATATGCAGCTTCTGAACTCTCAAAAATAAAGATTGTTCCACAATTATCACAAGTACACCCATATCCGTAGTTCTTCTTTTCTGTTTCTTCAAGATGATTGTTCATTACTGAAAGAATTTTCATTTATATTCCACCTCTCTATTTCTTTCCTGAATCATTAAATTCTCTACCTTCAATGATATTCTGAATACCTACTTTACATTTTTCTAAAGCAAAAGCATATGCGTTATTATAGATAAGTTTGCCATGTTTTGCCGTTGGATTAACGTATACACTATCAATAGCTTCATCAATACCATCTATAAACCGGTTAAGTTTTTCAATAATTGTTGAATCTTCATATATATTGTAGCCTGTTGGTTTTGATATGCTTTCTAAATACTTATCAATAGCTTCCTTTTCTTCTTTTGTTGCTTCTCTCATAGAATACTCAAAAGCTCTCAACTCATCTTTACCAAGCCATTTGATCCATGCACCGCAATCATCACAATAAAGTCCTGTGTTATTGCCTTTTACTTCTGTATGTAGTGAAATACTTCCACATTTCTTACAACAATTCTGATACATATTTTCACCTCCAGTATATTATTCTCCAAACTCACAAGTGTCACATGTTGAAAAGTATTTATCATGGTCTATGCGGCATTGTGGTCTATCATCATTTTTATCAATCTCAGTAATCTCTTTCTCATCCATAATTGCACCACAATTAGGACAATATTTTGATTTCAACTTCTGATTCGCATAGTTCAGTTTATATACTTTTTTATTACAAACTGAGCAATATACACCTTCATTTGCGCATTCATCTAATGCGAACCAATAACCATGTTTTCTATCATTTTCTTTCGCATCGTCTTTTATATTGTCCATTGGAACTGTCATTGTTCCTGCTATAACATTTGCATTAAGAAACTTTGATAAAACATCTCCAAGTATTAACTCTACGTTATCTACTAGTATTTCATTACTTGACATATATGATCTGTGACATTCTAACCATTCATTTATTGTATAAACTTCTATATTAGCTGATATGCCCATTCTCTCTGCCATATCTAAAAGATTATTTTTATTATTCATTGTATATGTAACAATCGGTTTTCCTGTTACATATGCTGTTGAAATAACCATTGCCGTTTTACCAGTTCCACGTCCACGATTTATAATTCTCATGTTTTCACCTCCAATGTATTATTCTCTTTTATTCAGAATCCAATAATTCATATTGCTTCTGCAATTCTTCAATTTCATTTCGTTTAAAATCTGCAAGAGCTACACATTCTTTATGATCCAAATATATACATGAGTCAACACAGTCAATGTCTCTTTCTGAACAAAAATAACCTTTATATGTATACTTCTTTGGCATCAACGCCTTAACTATTGAATGTGTTCTTCTCATATTTGCATCGTCAAGAAACTCAATTTCCTGTTCAAGTCTCTTGATTTCTTGATTAATTTTTGTTGCTTTTTCTAAATTTTCTCGTTTCATATATTACCTCTATAATCCAAGGATATGTTGCTTTCCTATGAAATAACTAATTACAATATTTCTCAATACCTTGTGCCATAATATCTCTTAATTCATCTTCCTCATATGTAGAGCCAAACTGCGACCAAATACAACTACGTTCTATATCATTGTGTACTAACACAAGTTTAAATACACTGCCGCCATAATCCTTATATGCATCTAATTTGATAGCTTCAATATGAGGAATTTCTAAATACCAATTATGCTCTTTATATTCAAACTGAATATTAGTAGCTTGACCAAAATTATAGTCAATGAATTTAACATCATTCATGTACTCAACATCAAGAAGCTTTTTAATATAATCAATATACCAATCATACATTTCCTTTTCTTTATACTTCTTTCTCTTATCAAGCTTGTTACCATCTGTATCCTGATTCTTTGATAACATATTTAACCATTCTCTACACATTTTAATCGTAGACGGCTGATCGAGCAGCATATACTGAATGTTCTCTTTATAAGTGCGAAATGCCTGTTGTTCAATAAGGTCATGTTCATTTTTCATGTCATCCAATGCTTGTTTCTTTGCTGACAATCTTCTTTCTGCTTGTGCAAATTTATTTAATGAACCCATTTCATATTTGCCATTATAGCTGTATGTGTCATTTTTATATACTAAAGACATTAATCGTTCACCTCGTTTTAATATTCTCTCTTTGTAACCAAAAGAAACCTGAATTTACTTGCCATTCCCAAGTCCGACTTTGTAATCGTCTTTCACATCAATAGTTACTTCTCTCTGGAATTTTCCTTTCTTATCATACAGAGATAAATAATATCTATTGCCACGTTGCTCTAACACAACATCCTCATTTTCGAATAACTGTACTCGTTTCTGTTTCTGCACTGGTTTGCTTTCTACTTTTAAGCTGTCTATTGCTTCTTTTGAACCAACCAATACGACAGGATTTACTTCTTCAAGAATGCAGCTAATGTCGTTATCTAACTGATTCTCATCATCCGTATGTTTATCTACTGTTTTAATCACTTCACTCTCAAGTAATAATCTGTTCTCCATTTTAATATTCTCCTTTCCACTCATCCAACCAATAGAAACTATCAATCTGTTTATCAAGATTTCTAACTTGTTCTCTTAACTCAGATTCTCTCTTTTTACTATCTGTTCTCTGACACTTTCTCCATAATTCTTCACGCTGCTTAGATAATTCATTGTATTTATCCGATACATCAATCTCGTCTACGACTGAAACCTCAATCTTTTTGCCACAGTGAGGACAAAGCTGGATTGGATAATTGTCTGTCTGCTCCCATTCGTCTTCATAAGATGTAATGACTTCTGTATGTGAAGTACAAAATTGAGGAATTATATAGTCATCTGAATCTCTTACTACTAATCCAAAAGTATCGTTACATACCAAATCTTCACCTGTAAATACAATAGCTTTATCATTTTGAATTTCATCGCAGCAATAAGTGAATGGCTTATGCTTATATGCACAAGTATCATTGAATTTTAATTTGATTAACTCTATCTTCATATATTTATTCTCCTAAACATCTTTCACATAAACAGTAATACAACTTCCAATCTCACCACTCACTTTTGGGAATACCATTGTAATACTATCTATGTAATATTCTTCTCCGTCTGTATCAATGACATCATTAGTATTGATTATTAATGGAATTTCGTTTTTTCTCATATAATCTAGCGTCTTAAAAACTTCTGATATATTCTCCACTTCTGTATATCCAAGAAGTTTATAATCATCATATCTGTCGCTAAACCCAACAATTCTTATATGCAAGTTCTATACCTCCTTATATTTAGTTATTCTCTCTTTTTTATTTTGGAAAACCGTGTGTAGAAATGCTCTTAGACAAAATTAACAGGAAATGCTTCTTTAATTTGATTCTTATTCTCCCATCTGGTCTACAATACTCTGTAATTTATCAATGTACTTCTGAGCATATTCCTTATGTTTTAACTTTTTAATATTTGCAGGAACAATAGCAAGCGTAGCCTCTCCAAAAGCCTTGTAACTTTCATATACCCTCAAAAAATCACACATAGTTGCCATGTCAATCCAATCAAGATCTGGCTGTAAACAAATCACATCACCCTTCTGTGGATGCAGTTTTATAACCTTAATAAGTGTTTGTTTAAATAATTTCTTTCTCTGTCTCTTGTTTATAATTTAATTTGTCTTCCTTACATTACTTCTAAATGATATTTTTCAACGTATTTTCTTCTCTTCCAAAACTTCCACCACGAAAATTTCACATATTCTATTTCTATAACTCGAAGCATCTTGTCCTGATTTTTATCTCTATCTAACCTTAAAGCAGGTGAACCAAACATTGCTTCGGCTAATTCGTTAATAGAAATATGTTCTCCAAGTTCGTATTCCTGTTTGTGTGGTTGTGGAGGATAATAAGAAATCACGTCATGTTGTCGTAATTCATATGTTCTCATACTGTTATTCTCCTTCGAATATTACTCTTATTGGCTTTATAGTTTTGTCATCTGTTGGTATAAGAAATACTTTGTCAGATTCAAATTGATCTTTAAATGATTTTGGAACTTCAACAAATGTAACTCTTTTTGATCTATCACTATCCAGCCACTTTTTAAACTTTTCAAGATTTTCTTTTTCAGAAATTGCAGCACATGGACTTACTTTATCTATTAACTCTAAAAATCTTTGTCTTTCATCTTGTGATAACTCCATATTGTTTTTCTCCTATTTGTTCACTTTAAATACATTTGCATCACCAACTGCCAAATCTTTTACTTCTACAAAAGAATTTAGATTATCTTCCATAGTTGTAATCAATATCTCATCAAATAAATCTTCCATCATACCAAAGAATCGTACAGACGGATGAAATCCTGGATATTCTTTTAAACGATTCTTGTTGACACTACATCTTAATACAGGTAATCCATATCTTCTACGCTTGTTATTATTCCAATGAATCGGATTATCATAAAATGCTTTCTTCTTACGTCTATATTCTTCCAGTTCTTCTCTTGCAAGCTTATCAAATTCTTTTTCTCGTTCTGTTTTCGGAGGCTTACCATGAATGATGTTGTCAAATTGTTTTCTGACATTATCGTTTACTTCTGCTTTTTCTGAATCACTCATCTTATCAAAGTTTTGAGCTACATCTAATAGTGTGTTTTTCAAATTGTTATTCTCCCATTTCTACTTGATCTTCATTCAACAAACCAAATTTTCGTAAATAATACTGTTTGGTTTTATCATCGACTCTACAATAAAAATTATGTCTTCCTGATTTCTGTAGAGATAATGTGTTTATATTAAGTTCTGCATTCATAATAATCAGTAATTCGTTTAATGTAATATCATAACAATGAAACGTTTCGCCTATTAAAAGCTTATAATATTTCTTCTCTAATTCTGTTATTTTTTCTCACCTACTTTCACAACCACAAGAAACGTGGTTTTCCTTGGCTTTTTCAACCTCTAAAAGCCTTGATTTTAGGGCATTTCAGAGGTTGGGATTTTAATAATTTGTGATTAATACCTCACAATCAGCACTCTTATCCTTTTTCTGATAATTACAGTTGCTATAATCATGCTTTAAATAATGAACTATGTATTTATCTTTCCATTTATCAAGCAGTGGATTGTCATATTTGAGATTATTACTTAATGCAAACTTAACACCTTTATCATTCAAAGTATCAAGAGTCTCTAGCAATTTATTCTCCATTTCTTCTGTCCAGCCACCGTTTTCATTGTATGTAGCAACAGAATTAAAATATGGTGGATCTGCATAAACAAAATCACCTTCCGTAAAATCAGAAAAATCAAATCTCTCAAATGGAATATTTAAGAAACTACAATCTATTTCATTTAGTCGCTTATGAAAATCTATAAATTTTTGTCTAAGAGTGGGATTAAAACTTGATCTATCTTTGCCAAAAGGCATATTATATTCACCTTTGGAATTGAATCTGATTTGATTATTGAACGCATAACATAAAAGCGTATAGAATTTGACTGGATCTTTAATACCTGTGTTATATTCTTCTCTAAACTGAAGATACCCTTCTTTATTTTCTTTTGTTAATTCATACTTATCAATATATGAATCAATCTTCTGTAACACTTCTTCAATATTTGAACCTTGTAAATATCTTAGAAAACCAACTACCTGTTCACATATATCGTTATAGATAATATGATCAGCATTTACATTAATACCAACATTAAAACCTACGCCAAATAAATCCACAAAAGTATTTATCTTATCTGGAAACATTGGTACAATGATTGGCAGTAACTTATACTTGCCTCCGACATAATTCAACGGAGACTTGATATATGTATTTTTCAAATTTGTTCACCAATAGTAGCTGCGCAGCTTTACTCACATGTGAACATTTTCCTTTCCTTAATTGTAATTACTTTGTTATATTCTCTTATTTGTCCTGAACATTATATAGTTTTCGTGACAAGCCAAGAAACCAAAATTTACTGTGCTTTTATTTGAACTCTATCTTATTTCTTTTTAATACCTTAACTGCTTTCTCATAATTAGATTCAGCTACTTTGATATTTTTCATCTTAGTCGGTTTTGGCTTAATCCAATAACGGCATTCTGTAATATCTTCGTCATACAACATCAAACCGCTTTCACAATATTTATGATACTGGCAGTCATTGTTACCACATCTACTCATTTATGTACCCCCCAATCTCTTACTTCCAACCTCGAAAATGTCATTGTCATTCTCGAAACATATATAATTTCTACCTGTGTTCAATGCAGCAACTGCAGTTGTACAACTTCCTGCACATGAATCAAGAACTAAATCTCCTGGATTGGTGTAGGTCTTAATAAAATACTCACACGCTTCAACAGGCTTTTGACATTGATGTAAGTTACTTTTCTGAGTATCCCACTTGAACTGCAAAACATCTCTTGGATATCTTTGTGTACTGCCACCGCCTGAAATACCAGTCTTTGTAGCACCATAACAGTTACCATCTGTTGTATGTTTTGTATAAGAATGAACAGGTGTATGTCCTTCTGTCATTTGTGGATTGTAAGTAGGGAGCTTCTTATAGAAAATTAAGACATTTTCGTGTGCCTTCATAGGCATTTTCTTTGCATTTAGATGACCAGTTGCTTTGGTTTTTTCGATAATCCATTCATAGCGATACAATTTTTCATTACTACAAGCGAGCCTCTTATCAAATGGCGACTGCGCCCATAATGCAATACAACCATTATCTTTGATGATTCGATTGTAATGCGTCCATAAACCATCTTTTTTGTTCTCATAAAACCAATCTCTTGTATATTCAAGACTACTATTTGTTACTTGAGCTAACTTAAATAAATCTATTTCATAAAAATATTGACCTGATAACTCCACATAATCATTTAACGGCATTTCACATTCCCAAGAATTATTAGTCGTATTATAAGGTAGATCTGTGAAGATAAAATCGACCGATTTATCATCAATCTTTTTCATACCTTCAAGACAATCTTCGTTGTATATTTTGTTAATCTCTAACAAGTGGTATCACCTACCAATCTGTTTTTGGCTATATCAAACCACTTTTGATCCTTTTCAATACCAATAAACTTTCTACCAAGTTTCAATGCAGCCTCACCGGTTGTGCCACTCCCCATTGTAAAATCAAGTATTGTGTCACCTTTATCTGTCCAAATCGTTACACATCGTTCCATTAACTGTAATGGTTTCTGTGTTGGATGACCGTTTCTTTCAGGACTCCACGGAACGATAGGTGAAATATCATACCAAACATTTGTCAATGCTCTATTTTCTTGACCATTCTTTTTACCTAAACCACCTGTTTTCTTGGGGATATTAGAATAAATTTTTGTATATGTAGGACTATTACCCTTACAATACCAAAGAATATCTTCTCTTGTTGAAACAAAATTTTTCTTCGCACCACGTCCTTTAATACGATCCCATGCAATCCAATTCTGAATTTGAAAATTTTCATCAAGCAGAGATATTGTTTTTGCCACATTTGACCAACCCTGAAACAAAATCAGATTTCCATTTTCTTTTAATAACTGATAACATAGTTTAATCGCGAGAGGCATATTAAACTCTTTATCCCAATCAGCGTAGTTAATCACATACGGAGGATCACAAATAATTGCATCTACTGTAACTCCACCATCAATCAATTGTTTCATAATTTTGAAACAATCATCATTATAAATTTGATATTTTTCTTCCATTTCTTACTCAGAGCAAATCCAGATTTAATGCTGCAGCAAATCTCTCGCTCCTTTCAATGTATTATTCTCTTAATAAATTTCTGTCCATTCACTAATTTCTACTTTATTATCAGGATAACCAGATAAGCTCCATTCATTGTCGTTATATACCACTTTCCACATAGCATGTTCTCCATATGAATTACCTTTGATCTTGCCATAATATAATCCTGAACATGGTGGTAATTCTTCCTCTGTTTTTCTCCAAATTGGCTTCTCATAAACCTTATTTATATCGTTTATGGCACTCATTATATTTTTAGTAACATTATTAAAATATTTTTCCTCTATCTTAATCATGTTTTTAAAATACGTTTCAAAAGTATTGTTCATGTTCAAGAAATAATCATGATTAATTCTCTCTGCTACCATAATTCCAATAATTGCTCCTACACAAAGTCCTAATAATCCGATTAATACTGTTAAATAAATATCCATATCTTACCTCTCTTTCTTATCATCCGAAGGAAACTTCGGTTTACTGTGGTTACATTTCTACACCTATAAATTCTCCATCTTCATCCTCTTCTAAAATGTCAAATGGAATATGCGTATGATTAAACACATCATATACATAATGAGTTTCAACCTTAAAATTTTTCAAAGTCGGTGTATAATTTACTGGTTTTATTCCACTTTTTTCAAGATCACTTTGATATGAAACTAATTCCGCATCAGGTGGCATAGTCGATAATTTTTCGATTAATTCTTTAACTTTCATTTCACTTATTCCTTCTTCTCAATAATAGTTACAGTACCCTCAAATACTCCAAAATTTGATGACTGTTGAAATGTATGTGTCTCTGCAATGTCGTCATCGGTCATAGGTCTTGTCAGATACCATAATGAATCATCTTTCCATGTAATCTCTTCAAGTTTCTGGTTTGGTTCAAGCTCAATTGTTGTTGATCCACCAAAATCTTTTGTAACAGACTGGCATCCAGTCATTCCAAAACACAATGTTAACCCTAATACGACCGCTAAAATTTTCTTCTTCATATGATTTACTCTCCCAGTTCTTTCAGTGCATTAACAAGTTCAGCGAGTCTTGGATTCTCAGGGTGCTCCTTTGCCATCTTTTCATATAAAGCAATATTATTCATCTTTTCAATCTCAGACTTTAATTCCTTCTCAATAGAAGCTTTCTGCTTTGCAATTTCTTTCTGACGATTTTCTTCATCAATTCTTGCATTATATCCATTCATATTAACAACACCAACGACTTGAGCTGTTACATTCTTGCCATACTCTTCAACTGTTTTAATTTCTTTTAAAATTCCAAGAACTTTATTGCCTTTTCCTCTCGCATTTACAATTACATATAACGGATGCTTGGTATCATACTTAACGATTTCATTAATATCTCCATCATATAAAGCAAAGCCATAATCTTTCTTGTTGTAATCATCTACTAAATTTACAATCGCCACTTTACTAAAACCTGTCATTTTATTATCCTCGCTTTCAACCTTTTCTACTGATAAAACGTTATATCCTTGTTTTCTATTCTCTAATTGAACCATAACATATTTCTGTGTACCTACATTATATGTATCTATAACAAATCCAGTTTGTCCCCTACTATTACAGGAACTTTTTATTATCACTTTATCATTTATCTGAATATTCCTCATAGGCTGCACCTCCTGCTATATTATTCTCTATTATTTCTGCCACCAATGCTTCTTTTTATTTTCTTTATAAACATTACAAACATTTGGATAATTACAACTTTTGGTTTCTTCATTGTAATATTCGCAAAAATATCCATCTTCACAACCAATATCGCATTCCATTTCAGTATATATTCTCATAAAACCCTCCTAAACTTCTCAAGAAATCTATGATTCTTGTGTCTTTATTCTTGGCATATCTACAAGTGGTGTCCAATATACTACCTCGTAATATCCTGAATATTCCGTAAAATATGTCCATCTTTCAAAGCCAAAATTAAAATCTTTAATCCAACTTGCGATACCATAGAATAAGTTTTCTTCTTTTAGTTCGTCTTTTTTATCTTTAAATAAAATTAGAACTTCTTCATTCATTGGTGGCATTCGATCTTTTGTGCTAATCCATACGCCCATCTAATTTATCCTCCTCTGAATACGAAATTCCTTCCATATCTTCTGTTACATTAGCTGTAACGAAACCTACTGGTTGACCTTCATTCGTTCCTAATTGACTTTCAGATTGTCCCCAAAGAAGAACCATATTGTTTCCTCTGCCATATGCTTCATTTTCCAATTCAAGTGTTTCTGGAACAATCCATTTAAGCCAACTGCATTTTTCATATAATTCATGTAATGTAGTAAACGGAGTAATTGTTTCTTCCAATCTGTTCGTTGAACCAACTCTTCTAAAACAATATTTAAAATCTCCGTCTCTGCCATTGCACATACCAAGTCTATTTCTTGTATCACAAATTTCACATAATTTGTTCATTATCTTCACCTAAAATTTTCTTTCTTAATGAGTTCCAACCATCATCATAGCCATCGCAATATTCATCCATATATTCATCATTGTGTGTCTCATCTGGCAATTCTTTTAATGGACACCATCTTTGTCTAAAATCTTTCGGATAAGGATAATTAATTGTACGGTTATTTAAAGCCATACAACACATATCAGAATAATGACCACAAAAACATGGACATTTATCACAACTATTTGGCATATCCATTACTAAAACAGCTTTACTCATAAATTCCCTCCGTAATTGTCACAGGACATCCATAAAATCCCCACTTCTCAACAAATTTTCCAGTGTCAATATCAAATTTTGCTGTAGCTGCCGCATGTGGAAAACCACCATCATATCCTCTTACATAGATATAATTTTCAATTTTCTTTGCACCAATCATACTTAATTGATTTTTATAACACCATTCGTCTGCTAATTTATGTGCCAAGTCATATACTTCTTTGTTCATACTGCACCTCTTTTCTTGTTTTTATATGTATTTATTCTCTGAAACCTCAGAAGAAATTCCGCATTCCTGCGAACTTCATATTATGTTATTCTCTGTTAAAATTTCATAAAACTGAAAATGTGTGCGATTACAGGTACAGTCCAACCATCTCCAAGTACATCAGCAGCATCTTTTTCAGATATATTTTTGACATATTCTTCTGGCACACCTTGCAATCTTGCTCTTTCATCTTTCCACAAATATCTTGCTTCATCAAAATCATGCCCATTATAATCATCATAGATTTTTGCAGAAGATTTTCTTCCATCTAATATTCTCTTTGTAACCTCTAAACAGTTATCAAAATACTCTTTCGATGGGAACACCATTGTTCCAAACGATTTATAATAGAATCTGTGAAATCTCTTAATTGGTGTCCAAAAACAACCGTTGTAATATCCGTGAGAATCATTCTTGCAAAGGCATTTTGCTTTCTCGTTTGGTACATATCCGTCATTGAGTACACTCTGCAAGGTAACTCCTTTGTCTTCTGGAACAGTTACTCCTGGAATATTAGTCCAATAATATCTGTCTCTAAGCTGTCCTACTACAAGAGAAGAATTGATTCTGATAGGTTTTACTCCCATCATTTCACTGATAACAGCTTCGTCTTCAGGCTTCATTACTACATTTTCCATAAGGAAATATTTTGGATTCACTTCTTTCAGTACTCTATTACATTCATAAAACAAACCTGAACGCTCTGGATCTTCAAGACCAATCTTTCTCTCTTTAATCATTGCCCTTGAAAAACTCTGACAAGGACTACCAAACATTACAATATCAATATCAGTTTCAAAATCTCCGACTTCAGTATGTAATACGCCATCTTTATATGTAATCTTGTTCACATCTCCAATATGAATTGTCTCAGGATAGTTGTCTTTTGTTACCTTAATTGCCACGTCCTTAATCTCTGAGGCAAAATATTTACCAACCTTAAATCCTGCTTTCTCTAATGCAATATGTCCACATGACATACCATCGCATAAACTCAATACGTTTAACTCACAATAATTATTTTTTTCTTTATTCTCTGTCAAAATCCTTTAATCTACAGAGATTGCGCAATCATTTATCCTAGAATTTACTGTTAAATCCTTTCGTTTTAATATTATTTTGTTGTAAAAATCACTCGAAAATAGGCACGTCTGCCTAATCAAATGAAAAAAATATTTCTTGTTACTTTTTTGAAATTTATTTTGATATTTCTGTTTCAATGACTATTCTTATAGTGTTGTAACGATAATTAGAAAATTGTTTTACGGTACATAACATATATTTTTTATCATTTATGTCCAATAAATGCTTTCCATTAGACAAAATATAATAGCCATTTTTATAAATACTTAACAAATCACCTAATGTCATTTTTGTCCTTTCACTGATGTTATAATATTATTAATGGAAAATTTGGCTGAATCGCCAAGATAGAAATTTCTATATATGATTATTCTCTATCGAGTTGCTATAAACATAATCCATGTCATAACAATTTGAAGAATATGTATTAACTGATCCTGAATAAGATTTATATTCTTCTTATTTGCTTTACAATCATCTATAATACAATGGATTACCCAGTTAAAACAAAATACAAAAACATACATCTTATATATTAACTCGTTTGGATTAAAATATGTATAGATTGTTGGAATTAGCATAATCATAAAAGTCCAACTAAAGGCATGTTCACATAATGCCATAATATAATCGTTTTTATATAATTTATCAGGTGCATTTTTCTTCCACCATGACTTTTGTTTTGCTGATGCTAACCAACCTTGTAGATAATAATCGTCTACAATATGACAGAATAACATAGCTAATAACAAAATAGTTTTTAAAAACATTCATTTCACCTCTCTTCTCAGGAAAAATTTGGCTGATCAGCCATGAATAGAATTACTTCTATATTAGATTATTCTCTACTTATTTGATTTCAGAACAAAGTCCTATAATGTCTTCTTGGCTTATATATTCTATACAACCTGTGCTACCTAATTTTTTATCAAACTTTTCTGATTCAAACCAAATTTTATATCTAATTTCGTCTGTTCCATCTACAAGTTCTATACCACGGATAAATGCATCTACTTCTTTTCTATTATCATTTTCATAATGAATTTTTGTTCTTACTTTATCGCTTAAATTATATTTATTTACCATTAATTTTACCTCACTCTCCGAAGACTTCCTCAATAACTTTCAACTTAATACTCTGACTAAATTCTGAACCAGCAGCTTTTGGATGACCACCGCCACCAAATAAACTTGCTACATCTTTACCAAGATCAATATCTTCTTTAACGGTTCTATAAGATACCGTACAACCATCAATATCAATCATTGCCACAAAATCAATTTCAGGATGCATTTTACAAAGTCTATTACCTAATTCGCTAACGAACCTATCTGCAAATACAAAGCCACAAACCTTACCGCACATAGGACTGGTAAACATGGTTTCATTCTTCTCTTCGATGTATCTATCAATTTCATCCTGCTTAATCTTTAGAACAACCTCATCTTTGGCAGATAATAATGGGAATATTTCACCACGTATCTCCGAAATACACCAATGAATAAAATCATCTCGACCATACAGATAAAGTAAGTCATTTACCTGCTTACAAATAACACCATCTTCACCGAGTTCTGACCATCTCCAAGTGTCATAATCTCTCACAAGTTCAGCAAATCTCTCTAATGCTTTATTATTCTCTAACTCTTCACTCAGGCTACCATTCATACCTAACCAATGATAAAACAACATAGTTCCCGATGTTTTAATTCCTTTGGAATCTTCGATAACTACATCACACCAATCATACTTATTTAATCCAAGAGCTGTTGGATGATGATCTAATAACTGAACATTGCCTCTTTTATTCAGCAACTCAGCAGTTTCTTCATTGACACGAATATCGGTAATATAAATTGGGATTGTGTCGTCCTGTTCTGTTTCCAAATATTCCTTTACAGTTGAATCAATATTATCGTAATCACAATATGAAATTTCTACATTATCTTTACCAAATGCAAGTTGCGCTAAAATACCACAACCGATTCCATCTAAATCCGTATGACTGAATAATTTAACCATGTAATCTCCTCTCTGCTATTTCTAATAATTTTTCTTTCTCATTTATATATTCTCCACTAATGACTGAATCCAACAGATTATTTAATACCTCACCAATTTCTTTTCCTGGCTTATATCCAATAGTAATTAAATCTTTACCATTAACTGCTAAATCCTTTAGAGAAAAACATTCATCATCCTGTAAAACTTCTTCTAAAACATATCCAATGTTATCAATCTTTTGTAATCTTGTTTCCTGATTCATGTCTGCTTGTGCTTTAATATCAGCTCTACGAACATTTAATAACCTTCTAAACTGTTCTTCTCCAATTTTATTAAGCCATCTCTTGACATATTTCTTTCCCACCTCAAAAGTGGCATCATGATAATAAACTAATTCAACAACTTTCTCTCTTGTGTCATTATCAAATCTTAATCGCTTCATTATTTTATCGGTCATATCAGCACTGACTCTTCCATGACCTTTGAAATGTCTAATACCATCCTCGCCATCTTGATAACAATGTGGCTTTCCTATATCATGAAAGAATACAGCTAAAGATGTAATCAAATCTCTTGGATTCAAGTCGGGTTCACAATCACATTCATAAGCTTGTACTGCATGTACTGCATGATTCCATACATCATAGATGTGATATGGATTATTCTGTTGAAAGCCAAACATATCTTTAATTTCAGGAATAAACAATGATAATACATCGCTATATAAAACCATCTGTACACAGAAATTACTCGATGCAGCAATTTTACAGAACTCACTATTTATCCTCTCAACGGATATATTCTCTAAATTCTGATACATCTTGTGTAAGATATAATCTGTGTTTGGCTCAAGAACAAAACTTAACTGAGAAGCAAATCTAATGGCACGTAAAATTCTTAAAGCATCTTCAGTAAATCTATCTTCTGGTTTACCAACACACTGAATTTTGTGATATTTTATATCTTCCATTCCATTAAACGGATCTACAAGACCAACTTCATCATTGTATGCCATTGCATTGATTGTAAAATCTCTTCGTTTTAAATCTTCTTCAAGACTTTTTGTAAAAGTTACTTTATCTGGTCTACGGCTATCAGAATAATTACCATCAATTCTGTACGTTGTTACTTCATATGGTTCGTCATCAATGACAATCGTTATTGTCCCATGCTGTAAGCCAGTTTCGATTATTCTTTTGTCCTGAAATATTTCAGGCATCTCATCAGGTGTGGCAGAAGTTGTAATATCATAATCGTGAATTGGTCTGCCAAGAATACTATCTCTCACGCATCCTCCGACTAGGAAAGCTTCATATCCATTATTCTGTAAAGTATGAATAATTTCATTTGCACCAGATGGAATTTCAATTTTTAGATTAGATTTCACCTTTTACCACCCTTTCATTTACACTAGCAACAAATTCATTGATAGCCTTATAATTAGGATTATCAGGAAGACTTGTGTTTTTCTTCGCATAATCCAATCTCTTTTCATAATCATTTACCATTTCAAAGAATTCTGGGATTGGCTGATCGTTGCTATCTAAATACTTACCATTACGAATGTCCATAAGCAAATCATGCTCATCTTCTCTATATGTGATTATTCTCTCTTTTTCAAGAATATCTAAGCACATCATATAAAGTCGAATGAGATGCATTGAATGTTTTGCAATCTTACCATGCTCAATTGCTTTCTCATTTCTTTTACCAATCTTGCCATACTGACGAACTGTATTCTGAAGCTCATTCCACATAGAACAATAATCTCTTAATGGATAATGATGCAGGTTTACATCCATAAAAATCTCTGTGTCGTAGTCTTCCTGTACAGCTTTGTCAATATATAATTTCATAGAATCGTCTTTATATGGTGTATATTTCTTTGTGAAGTCAGTCTGCATAAATTCAAGAGTCTTTAGAATATGTTTCTCTAATTCAGACTGCGACATCTGATGTGCAGCTTTCTGATTTAATCTGTATAATTGCTGATTAGCATAACCGCCAAACGAATGACAAGCTCTCTTTGATAAAAATAAATGTGCATTATCAATTAGTTCCTGACCAATAGGTGATACATAAAAGTAATGTTCTGGCTTATTTCCAAGCATTTCTATTGTATTAGGATTGGTGTTACTCAATAATGCGACCAATTTATTAAATGCATAAATCGTGGTATCTGTTTCATTATTTACAAATTGCTCAAAATTTTCATTAGTGAGAATCTGCATTTTGCTATTCAATGCACAACCACGAATATCTAAATCACTACCCTCATTATTTGTTCCATATGCATGACTTCCTCCAAGAGTTAAGATAATGATATTGTTACCCAAATTCTTATCTGTTCTCAGGAAGTCATACTCTTTTGATTTTAATTTGTCCTTAATCTGCTTAATTGTCATTGTCTTAACCTCCAAATTTTCCAAAGAAATGTGCGTTTCATTCTAATGTAAAATATATACCATATATAGTATATGTTGCTTATTTTTAATACTATATATGGTATATTTGTAACAATTACTCACTTAATTCTGCAAGTGCCTTATCCAGATCATCATCAGACATATTTTCAAGTGCTGCATCCTGTCTTTTAGCCTTGATTTCAAGCAATCTCTGTCTCATCTCAGCATTTTTCTTAGCGTCTTCTCTCTTCTTCTTCTCATCCAGCTTCACACTAACAATATACTTGACAATTTCAATCTTATTTGAAACCTCCTCATCTTCCTTTGACTTGGTATTCAGAAGACTTTCTTCCTCAGACTTCTTTGCTTCTGCATTGAGTGTCTTAAACACTGAGTCCAGATTTGTAAGAGATAAATCCCACAAATCAATTACGTTAATCATTCCTCTGAATGGGAACTGATAGTTTGATCTTGTTGCATTAATAAATAATTCGTTGTTTGTCATAATAATCTCCTTTTCTAATTAAAACTTAATCTTCATTATACGCTCTGTTGCGCCCTTAACCTTAACAACTAAATCTGCTCTCTTTGTCATAGAGAATCCAATTCCTGAAAGCTGATCATCAGTATCTTCTACATGACACTTAGCACCTAAAGCCTCGAATACTCTCTTGTGCTTCATTAAATTATTGTCAAGGAACTCAAGATAGAATCCATTAGGCTCTTCGCTATTTACACAATCCTTCAGGAAGAAGAATAAATGTCTATGACCAATTCCATCCTGCTCGTCAAAATAGTTTGGACTGTAACTAATTACTGATACAGGAACAAACTGATTTGTATTTACACCCCAAATTTCACGACTTGAAATAGATGAACTTCCAGACAGCTTTTCCTTAATTGAGAAGTTGCCATTCTCGTCAAGTGTAACTTCTGCCACCTGAACATTACCAGAAACAGGACTATTGTATTCAAACGCAAAAATCTCACCATTGAATTCAATTTCTGCCTTAAATCCTTTACTTCCTCTCGCTGCATACTGATTAACAAAAAACTTATAAACACCTGGCTTCATACGTGACATATCTGCCCATGTAATATTTTCCACAGAAGGTTTTCCTGCCATCTGCGTCATAGGGCGTGTAATATCAACATCTAACTGACCGCCACATCTTGATATACTAGGTTTTCTGCAATTGCCAAAATAAATCTCGTTTCCATCAGGTTCTTTGCAATGTGCATCAAGGTCACTGTTATCATTTTGTCCCTCATTCCACATGATCGAAAATCTGAGTATACCGTCAACATTACCACCAGCAGCTTTTACATTCTGTTTCATATCAGAATCAGTAATATTTCCTGAATAAGCCCAAGATAATCCATTGTCCCATTTAAACATTGTCTTCGCATCTGGATTAACAGGTGCAACCATGGAAACAAAGTTCTTCTCGTGTTTATTCTCTACAAAAGCTTCAATTTCCTTTGCAGTTGGAAGTACCTTATCAATGAAATCCTGTGCTGAAATCTCTTCAACCTTAGAAAACTTCTTAGGACTTACGGCAACATCTTTTTCCATCTGCCCAAAAATATCATCTGCACCAACCATTCTTCTTGCAGCACTCTTATTTGAGAACAGTACATTATTTACAGTAATATCATTCAGATTAGCAAATCTTCTCTGTAATGAATCCATATATCCAAGCTCTGTAATGGTCTTCTTTGCATCCTCAAGCATTTTCTTTGTAAAAATAGCCTTTGGTCTTTTATAGTTGCTCGGTGCTGTAATCTGCTCATATTTCTTAACTGCTGTGTCAAGATCCATATCCTCACTTACATTAATAAGAAGTGTTCCGATAGAATGATTTCTAATTCTTCCGATAGCCATACCTGCTGTTACCGACTTCTCCCAAGCATATAAATCCTTTTCAGTATCAGAAGTCAGCTTATCATATTCCTTCTTATACTTCTTGAACTCTGTGAGTACGCCTTTCCACTCTTCTCCCTTGTAAAGTGTATTTGAATTGATAAGTTCAAGAATTGTATCAAGTGCATCCATAGTAATCTCATCGAGAGAACGCTTAAATACGTTTTTTGTATCTCTGAACTGTCCTTTAACTTCCTCGTTAGAACGACTACTTCTATTTACGAACTTACTTGGAAGCTCTAAGAAGAAATGATTCCACTGATGAGATTTTCCATTGATTTCCTCAAAGTTAAAATCTGTACCAATCTTAGGGAACTTAGTTGTATAGATATCTGTAACTGTATGAGCTTTTACAAAAGCATCAAGTGCATCACATACTGGTTGATATGTTGTATCACCAAGATTCAGTTCCCAAATTGTATGAATCTGATTATCCTTGATAGTGACAGCAGAACCAATATTCTTAATAAACTGTCTACAACAACTACAATCATGTTCTCTACGCTCTCTGAAAATCTCATTTGTACCAGCAGGGAAGCTATCAAGATATGTATTCCATAATTCATCCTTATCTACATTTACCTCAAATAAATGTGTTGCCTCTTTCTGCATTTCATCGAAGTGCTTCTGTAAAGCCTTCTTAAACATCATAAATCCATCCATATTTTTGTACCTCTTCTTTCTCTTATATTTGTTTTTTGTTAATTGTTTCTACTGTTATATTCTCCGTTTATAATTCAAACGAATCAAAGTTTTACTGTGCTTTTTTAGTAACAGTGCCCATTGTATCCACCGCCATCTCCATCACAATGTCCTGCCATAGTTCTCATCATTTTTACAATCTTCCTTAATAATTTTGTGTACATAATTACACCCATCCTTTCATCAATTCTCCATTTTCATAAACCACGCCATATTTATTTGTTGGTTTTCTAAATAACGTACATACAACTTTAATGCCATCACTTAATGACGCTTTTAATGTCTCTTCACACATAAAGCACGATCTTTTTAATAACACAGGAGTCTTAAATCCTGGTATTATATTCTCCATATCAAGATATGTTTGACATCCATTTGAATATGGAGAGCCTAATTTAATTCCAAATGTCTTCTCAAATGATACATAATAATCTTTTCCATGCTGAATTTCTGATAATTTAATTGAATTAAATCCCATAGAATCATAATGTTTTAAACATGCAGTTAAATCCTCTTTTGTATATAAATATGGTTTAACAATATTTAGATTTATTCGTATTTTTTCTTTATATGGGAGCGAATTATAAAAAGCTTGTCTATCATATTGTGACTTTGTTTTTCTAATTTCGTCAGCCACATCTTCTTTATAATGTTGCGCAGAAATATTTAACCCATCCAAAATCGAAAGTAAATATATAAATCTATCTCTCTTGTCATAGCAGATTTTTGGAACAGAAGTTGTAACATATAGTTTAAGATTTGATGCTGCTTTGATTTTCTCTACACAATCAATTAATTCATCTAAGAATAAACAAGGTTCTCCTCCAAGAAATAACACATCATCTAAACCATCTTTATTCTCTAATATAGTAGTTACGATTTTATCTATATCTGGTTTTACAATATGCATTCCTTCGTAACACTGATCTACACAATGAGCACATTTATTATCACATGCACTTGTAAAATGCACATCAAAACTGTTGTATATGCCATCACAACAATTACATTTTTTCTTCATATTTAATCTCTCTTTCAAATAATCAAAGTTTTCTTTCTACTTCCAACCACTACAATCTCTACAACCTAATGCATATACATCACACTCTTTAACCGCACAAGTTTCACATTTATATGGTTCTCTGTATGATGTAATTTTATCTTGTAGTTCATTAATTTCTTCCATAATAGTATCAATATCTTTTAACTTAATTCCAAAAAGAATCTTCTTCAATTCTTCATACATAAGTTTTTTCGATACATTTTTATCACTCTTATTTGGTTTATATTTAAAATCATATTTCCATTGGTCTATTTCTCCATATCTACAATTCTTAACAATTGGGGAATCTGCTATTGGATGGCAGCTGTTCTTATTTGAACAATAATAATTATTTCTCACATAATCATGTTCACATCCATATATACAAATATCACATGATACGCCCATATAAAATCTCCTTTCATTTTCCAAAGATCGAAGTTTACTGTGGTTTCTGTTCTTCGTCTATAAAATATGTATTTCCATATTCATTGACTTTCTCGGTCAAATTCATTCTTGCGTAATCAAGAACGTCTGATGCGAAATTTGCCATACACGGATAACATAAATAATGCTTAGTTTTTCCTACATTCATTTCTATTAATCCAACTTCTATTCTTCCGCAAATCTCACATGACTTATTTCTAATCCATTGACTCATATAACTTTGCTCCTGACTATCTTTTATACTCAATCCATTTGTCTGAACCTTTGAATTTCATTTTTACTTTCGTAGGACATCCATCTGGGATAGATTTTAATGATTTATAGTCGCCTATAATTGTTGCTGCTTCCAAAGCTTTGTGATTCTTCTCACATTCCATTGCTTTTTCTTTATCTGCATAATCGGTATTACAGAACTGACAAGTATATAATGTCTTTGTAACCATATAAATTTCCTTTCCAATTTACCAAATTCCATTTACTGTCTTATCAATAGCTTCTCTCATTACACCACCAGTCATTTTATTCATTGCATCTACAACAAGACCTTTAAACTCGGCTCTTATTCGTCTATTATGCTGAGTACATGGCGTTGAACAATAATTACTTCTTCTACATTTTTCACAATTGCCACTTAACTTCCACTGTTCATTTTCCTGAATCTGTTCCATAACTTAGCCTCCCCTTCTATCTAAAATCTTCTGAATAGTTTTCTTATCTTTATCAGATAAACTATCCCAATCCAACTTAAAACTTTCACAATTCTTATGGCAATTCCAACCATCACCACAATCATAAGAATAACGGTATGCACAATAATCACACGCCATTTATATTCACCTCCAGCCCTATGAAATCGAACTTTCTTGTCTTAGTAGATATGTTTATCAGTATCTATTTTTAAATCATCTACTTCCAGGTCTTCTACTAATGTTCTTCGTTTTACTATTCTTTTTCCTTTACAATAATTACATTTTTCTTCCCAATACTCATCTTCATCCCAAGTTATTCGTCTTGAATGCTTAATTTTTCCATTACCACCACATACAGGACAAATAATATTTTCAAATTTTTCTGACACTTCCATTTATTTCACCTCACAATCCAAAGAAAGAGAATTTTCTTACAAAAACAATTTTTCAAATTCGCAAGGGTCTTCATCAATTCACTATTATTTTCTAATCTCTCTTATCGTCTTTCCGTATTCATCGAACCTTGTGAAATATATTGGACAGTTATACTCTTGATGAAAGAACCCGTCATATCCAAAAGCTATAATTTTATCTCTTACCCATTCATTGCCTGTAATCTCTGGTGCGTGCCATTCAATAGTTTTACCAAGTACGCACCAATCAGGTACTTCAATTATCATACTCTACTCCCTAACTTTCTTCTTCATCTGGCTTTGAACTGATTGCAATCTCAAGAACATTCATCACTCATAGTTCTTAGATGACTGTCAAAAGTATTCTTCCATTACGAAAGACTCTCATACATCTATTTATAAATACCCAATTGTTATCATTTCATCTATGGTTTGCATTATATGTTGCTTCTTTTCAGCAGAAACATTCTCACTATCAATAAATGCTTCTAACCTGGTAACAAGCTCCTTCTTACTTTCTTTTCTGCAAGATTCATTATATTTAGCCCCAAGTTCTTTCATAATCTAATCTCTTTTCATAAGCCCTCCTTTATTGTCCAGAATATTTTGTTATTCACGCTGCTACATTATTAGTAAACTGCTTCAGACTGTTAAGCATATATGTATAATTCTCTTTTGTATCTGACGGATATGTATTGTTCTGATTTGAAAAAGAAACAATCCACTTGTCCAAATCAATCTCATTCTTTATTGCATAAGCAATAACAGCAACTAATGCCACATCGTTGTGATAATCGAGCAGTTTCGAGTTTTTGTCAAACCCTTTTAACTTATTCTTGCAATAATCAATCGTTTCATAGCAAACATCCACATCTTCCTCTGTTGTTTCTGGATTGACGTTCCTCTTGATAAAATCGAGAGCTGATACGTCGCTCATTCTATCTTCATCTGGGCATTCTTCATCATGGGGAATCGCAGTTTCAGGTGTTGTATTGTCACCTAAAGTTTCTATTTTACAGAGATTTGTGAAATCGACACCAAGGAACTCTCCCATAACAGTCTCTAAAATATGTAATTTGTCTTCAATCATACTTTTATCCTTTGTGGAATTACATGTGTCAATCTCCGCAAATGATAAGGCATTGGTTTCCTCCGCACCCTTTGGCTTTCTGGCATGATCAAGCGTAACTTTTGCGTTCTTCAACTTTTCAAAGTTATTTAAGAATTCCCCGAATTTTTTATCCGGAAGTCCTGTCTTTACAAACTTATCAAAGAGCATAAACCATACAAGTGCATTTTTCTCACTGAATAATTTACCAGTTGTCGGTGTTACAATATTGTACAATCTATCAAGGTACTCATTGAGATTGTTGAACATTTCCTTGCTTGCGTTCTCATTCAAGAACTTCCCAAGTTTTGTCGCATCTTTCGTCCACCGATCAAAGAAATTAAGTCCCATAATTGTCTCATTCACAATTTTATCAATAGTTCCATTTCTATCTTTAATATCAGAAAAACTCGCACAATCGCTAAAGAATGCATGTCCAGATAATTTTTTGACATCTTTTGCAACTTTACACATATATGTAATCGTTTTCTGAGCAACGTTCATTTTTACACCACTGTTATATCTAACAATATGTCGCCCTACTTCTTCGTCACTGCAATGAAGATGCTCCACTACCCATACCGGACAGTTATTAAAATCTTCCTTTAACCTTTCTGGCAACTGAGCATAGCTTTTACCCTTTAAGTCAAAAGTAACATTTTCATATACCGTGTTTCCATTTGTATCTTTGACAATTTTCCCATTTTCGTCTTTTTTTACTTCCTGGTATTCGATTACCGAAGGATTGATTTTTTTGCCAAGAGCAAATTTACCCGCTTTGTAATTCTCAATTGTAGTACATCTCTGTAGTCCATCAATCAGCCATAGAATAACGTCATCTCCAACATACTGTTCGCATATCTTAATAGGGTCAAAATCCTCATTCTGAAGAATGGTCACTATAAAATTATCCCTAACCTCATCTCCCCATTGGTCAGATTTTCTCTGTTGCGGATGATCATTTCTTAAATCTCCTCTTGAAATCATCTCACACAGTTTGCTTACCATACAAGTTTCTCTTTTAATTTTGTTTCTCGATGACATTTTCATACTTACCTTCCTCCCATTAGTGACCTTAACGGTTTTATTTTTTCATCAGCAGTAATCCTTTTAAGAAGATTATTGTAATGAGAATGTTCAATATGTAAAATCTCGCAAATTTCATCTTTTGTATAATTGTTTGCAAGCATCATAATTATTTCGTGCTGCAAAGGAGATAATTTTTCTAAATAATCTTTAACTTCCTGATGCCATTCGTCTTCTGTTTCCTTCGTAAAGATATTCTCAATGCGAAAATCCGAAGCAACAGTATCTCTAATTTCTCTTCCCCCCTCAGTTGTTGCATCAAGTGTCAATGGTTTTATAATTACTTTCCGTTTTTTCTTCTCACCATTTTCTTCATAGTATTCATAAATAATATTGCCGTTTCTGTCCCTAGCATAATTAACACGCATGTCTCTCATTCTGTCTCTTGTCCAATCCAGATAAGAACGTTTGATGTTTGTTGTTAAAAAAGCACCAAAATTATCATTCCTCGAACAGTCATAATTTTGTACCGTTTCTAATAACACTTTCATAGCATCACTTAATAGATCATCAATTTCCATATCAGCAACGCCTTTCATAGATATTAGGGGAAGGCAAATCTTCTTTAATTCCTTTAAATCATTGCAGCAATACCTATTGACTATTGCCATCTGTTCTTCTGATAAGCTAATTTTTTCAGTCATAATTTGTGTGTCTCCTCCGCTATCTCGGCATTTAATATATCTTTGAAGTCTAATTCATCATCCTTGATTCTGTTGTGTTTCGTTTCACTATAACATTTAGGACAGCGACAAAATCGTTCATGCTTGTCCTTTGAAAATGACATAACGCCTATCATCGGCGTATTACAATCTTTACAGATCACCATATGTATTTCCTCCCATTAAAAATCAAACAGCTCATTTAATACTCTCGGTTCATATGTACGCTTGTCCATATAAGCCACGGTATTCTGGATCTCATCTGTCACCGTTTCAGAAATCTTTTTGCTTAAGATAATGTCCAAAACCTGTAATTCGTTTTTAATGCTTCTTCTTTTTATTCTCCTCTCCTTTAACATTTTGTACGCTTTATATCCTTGTGCTGCATTTAAATTGCAGAACTCAATATAATGCAAAATATCGCATATTTCTTTGTCTACCAAACTGAGCTGATTTGTAAGTTCATTCTTTCTATGTAGGGCATCCGCCGCTAACCCATTCAAATCAGAAATTTTGTTAAGCCATTTCTGGATGTTCTCAGAAATCATAACTTTTTCTGTATTCTCTTCCACCCCCTTCTGTGTGATCTGTTTTATACCATTTGGTGTGTCATCTACCTTTTCGATGCGGAATACCGATTTTAAAGCCTTTGACAATTGATTGTTGTAAACACTATTTGCTGATTTATTTGAAAACTTATCAGCTAATGCTTCACAAGAAGTTGGAACGTATTTCTTATTCCGATCTCTCATTATCCAACGAGTGCCATCCGTTATGACGTATTCTGCCAATAAAAACATCTCCTTCCCTTATTTTATTTGTTAGTGCGCCCACTCCGAGTCGAACGGAGAATCGCTGGATATAAGCCAGGTGCAACGTACCGCATCACCTTGGGCGCATATCTCCGAGTAAGCTCGGAGACGTGAAGTATAAAATGTAAAATGTAAAATGTAAAAAATGTGATGGCGCGACTCCCTGTTTTGTTTATTTGTGTGCTGTACACTCCGCTTTTAAGTCTTATGCTAAAGACACCTATCACAAATTATGTTCTGTCATTGATTTTGCGCGCAATTATCAATGAAATAAGGCGATGGGAATATTCATAAAGGTTGTTTTACATCTACTTATTGCTCATTTATAAGATTCCACCTTATAAAGTTTTGCCAGAACGAACTGGACATGTCGGATTCGGACCAACGAATGCAGGAATCAAAATCCTGTGCCTTACCGCTTGGCGAATGCCCAATACTTTATTCTCTGTTAAATTGTAAGAAAATGGATTTTATAGCAGACACGCTTGAAAACTTGACTTTCCGTAAAAATCTATGTAAAATAGTACCAAGCGGATTTTTCTGCTTCTTTACAACGATTAATCGTTGTATTGTTTGGTTTTAGTAGAGTCAAGTAGAAAGCTGTTGGCGCAGCGTTTGAATCGCTTGGCTCTATCTTTTTTGTTGCTTACAAAAATTATAATACCCCAAACATTTGTTCTTGTCAATCATTATTCCGAACAGATGTTTGTATATTGTTTGTTTTTTTGTTCGATATTTTTTATCATATCATATTTCGAGTCCTATAATCAGGACTCTATCTGGGGAAATTTGATATTGTGTACCATAAATTCCTGTACTCCCTCTAATGAAAGCAGTCCAAAGAAATCATTATCCTGATAATCAACCGTATTCGCCTTGTTAATTATTCTCTTTCCCTCATCAATAGTTATTTGTCTTGGTCTTGTATGAATAAAAGTTATTCCATTAAAAGAATCAACCCATATCATACCAGGAGCTTCATCAATTATCTGTCTTGCTCTTTCTTTACTCACATACATTACATTCTCGCCTCCTCTAATCTATACTCAGTTCCGAAAAACAAACCATTGAAACAAACTTTGTCTATAAGTTTTCGTTCATTATGATCAGTAACATTTCCAAGTCTTTCAATAACTTCATCTTTAGAAATTGTAATGATTTGCTCCCCAAGCACCATAGAATACTCACTTAATCCATTATTGTCATCTGCGTTAATGCAACCATGAACAGGCATATTCATTTTCTTTATCTTAGAAGTCAAAGGCATCACTGTGATTATAGTTGCGTGTTTAGTTCCTATCGGATTCGACACGATAACATATGGACGTTCTTTAGTCTGGACTGATCCTTCGCCTTGATATTTGATTTTCGCTTTTATAACATCATATCTCTGTAAATCCATATGTACGTTCCTCCTCTCTTTTGTATTTATGTACTCATGGATTACCTTTGATACTTCGTATTATATATCCTTAACAGCATACTGTCAAGAGTATATTCTAAAAAACTTATTTCTCTTTTTAAGATTATATGTTAAAGTATATATTGTTAAGGAGGTATTCGACATGAAGCTCAATATAAAACCATTAGTTGACGCAAAAGGAATGAACCGAAATCAATTGGCTAAAGAACTTAAAATTGGATATAAGGCAGCTTGTAATTTATATGATGGAACAACCAATCGCATCTATTTTGAAACATTACAAAATTTGTGTAATGTCTTGGACTGTACTCCGAATGATATTATTGCTCAAGATCCTATAGAGTTCAAAGACGACACTAAGAAATAGTGTCGTATACATATTACACAAATTTAACAAGATCAAATGGTTGCACTTTCATAGCTTTAGCAACCAAATCAAGCACAGCCAAATCAGGAACAGCACTTCCATTTTCCCACTTACTGATTGTACTTGGAGCAACTTGTGCTGATTCTGCAAGTCCTCTTACTGTTATTCTCTTTTCAGTTCTGATTCTCTTTCCAATATATTCAACCATAATTACATCTCCATCAATTTCTCTTTCATTCCAACTGCACCATTCGCATAATTATTAACTGTTGTATTTACACTACTATGCCCCAACTGCTGCTGAACAAATGCAAGATTTCCATTCTGATTCATTACACTGGCATAATAATGTCTCATCATATGTGGAGTAATACCATTTCCATAATTTTCAAATATCTGTTTAATATTTCTTTCTGTTGTACGAGTTCCGTTTTTATTTACAAACACAGCTTCTTTGTCTACAATGTTATCCAATATGTTTCTGTATTCTAGCCACTCTCTTAAAGCCTTTAAAGCCGATCCGCTAAGATATACAGTTCTATTTTGCATTTCTCGGTACACACCTTTACCAAGAATAGTAATATACGGCATTTCTTCGTCCAAATGTAAATCAGATAAATCTAAACCAGCAAGTTCAGATTCTCTTATTCCAGTTCCTCTTAATACACGAAAGATAGCAATATTTCTATTTCTTACAGGAACATCCTTTTTCCACATTATTTTCTCTTCAATATCATTAAGCTGCTTTTCTGTTGGAAGTTTTTTAGTTAAGTTATTTCCAGATGGAATTCCTTTATATGTTACATCTTTAAAGAATCCATCTTTAATTTCAGTTCCCTTCACTCTACTCATATAATCCCAAAAGCTGCTTATAATATGTTTCCTAGTTTCTAATGTTGTAGGTGACATGCCATTCTGCTCTTTTATCTTTAAATATAATGTAATATCTTCTGCCATAATATCGGTAAAATCCGATGACTCAATATCTGAAATTCTCTCCTTGTTAATTATCTTGTCTTCAATAAACCAATTAAGCAAATCTACAATAACTCCAAGATAATTTAAAGCACCCGCCTTACTCTCTATTTTAACAGTGAAATATTTTCTCATATATATAGGAAGATTTAACTCATCCAACTTCCTATTAAGCTTTTCAGCATTTTTGTTTTGTACTTCTATTTTGTAACACATGTTAATCAACCTCACTTTCCTACATACATATTCTCTGTTTGCCATTCAGGTAACAGTTCATTATTCTCATCATAATATCTTGGTTTAATTTTCTTTGCGTATTCCATACGCTCGTCAAAATCGTCACACCACCTAACTTCAAGATTTTTAGTTCTCATTTGTAACTTTGTACATAGACAACACAAGTTTTTTACATGGTCTTTTTCTCTCATATTCGGTCTACGTATTTTATCACCAACTTGATTTTTACTAAGACATCTTAAACAGATAAATTCACTTGATCTGTTTGTATTGTCATGTCGTTTGCACATATTTATCACCTCATTCTTTTGCAACAAAAAAGAAGCAGTTAATTTCTGCTTCTAATGTTTTATTTCTATATGTTTCGCTTTCAATAAGAAAGCAATTTTTCATTCACTATTTTTCTTTCAAAAACCTTTTATAGTCATTGTCTCCCAAACAAAATAATTTACAACCATCATCTAAATTAACAGTTATAGGACAATCATCATCTAAATCAAAATCCGGATGTTCTTTATTCATACACATCCATCCAGGGCAACCCCATGTACAATACAAACACTCTTTGCATTTCATATATCATTTCTCCTGTAACACTAACCAAATGAAAGTCGAATTTACTTACTTTATCATCTTTACATCTTCGATATGAACATTTGATAGAATTTTAGCATCAATGCCTTTAAATTCTTTCATGCCATATTCTATAGGATTATATACATGAATCATACCAATTCCGTTATCATGTCCTACAGTTATACCATCTGCATATTCCCCTTTACTTGGAAATAATCCAGTTTTTTCATCTTTAATTTTAGATAACTCTTCCTCATTAAAATCTGCTTCAATTACAATTTGAATTTTCATATTTTTATTTTCTCCTTCCAATAAAATCGTCATTTCTTTTTCCGCACTTCTTCATGACTACCTGCTATATCTAAATAATAATCAGTGCATTCCGTAACTTCAAAATCATTAGTTCCCGGATTGTCCCATTCACTTTTTTGAAGCCATCCACGTCCTTTACAGCTATTTAGATCATCATTTTCAGATAACCATATTATATCTCCAACTTCAAATGTTCTATCCGAACTGGCTTTTGTAACTGTATATAATTTCAACTTTTCCATCTATATCACCTCTTCCAATCTTCCAAGTAAATCATTCTTTCTTATCTTTAATACCGCTATGTTTAATTTTATTAGAGCTTCCATTTATTTTTTATATAACATTCCATTTGTAAATCGTTCTTTCGTTCCATCTTTCCATTCTACAGTATATCCTATACCAACACTACTAATAATGGCACCCGTTTTTTCCCTAAAAAATCTGTAACTTCATCTCCTTTTTTTTAAAGAAGACCACTCTTTGTAATCTTTCATTTTACTCACCTCAATCTTTTACCTCTTCTCTTTGCCTACCATCAATATACCACTTAATTTTAAAATCAAAATCACTTTCTATTACATGATCAATGTATGACTCTAACTTGTTCAGCTTAATTATAGATACATTATCTATATCTATAATAACAGGATTGCCAGATTTTGTATTAACACTCATACCATTTTCATTATTTGTAATTGGTAAATAATTTATATATCCATTCGAATCAGTTTCATTGCTTAAAAGAACTAAAGATTTCCCATCATTAGTTTTATAAATATCAAGTCTTTCCATTTACTTCACCTCCAAAGGAAAGTTAAATTTACTTGCCTCTATGTTCTATGAACCATCTATTTGCTATTGTATGAGTCAATTCAATTTGAAGCATTAATACAGTATTTGCTCCGAAATCTTTTTCATATTCTTTTTTAATTTTCCCCAATTCGTTATCATCTGGAAAACCAGATATTTTTTCTGCTTCAAGAAATTGTCCGTATAATACAGATAATTCTTCATCCGATTTTGTTTCAAATATATTCACATGCATAATGATCATTCTCCCTTCTTAACTTGAAACCTAGAGTTCATTTGTCTTTTTCAACTGCATCACTAACTCTAACTCTGCAATTTCCGTTTTCAGTTTCTTCATGTATAATAATGCATTAATGGCATTGTCTTCATAATTTGATTGTTCAATGTTTTTCATATCAATTCTGAAATATTCTTGTTGATTTTCCAAGTCTCGCTTCTTTGCAGCTAATCGCTGTTCCAATACGTCATTCATATTATTCATTCCTTTTCATTCATAAGTAAACTTAGATTTCTTAGTAAAACTGTGACTGAATTGTTATTTTTAATATATTATCTGCAATGTTCCAACTCTTAACTGTGGAATAGCCATAGGAAGAAATTGCTTCCTGTATATAATTATATGTACTAAAATCATAACCATCATAAATCCTAATAAGATTGTCTCCATTAAAATTTTCAAGAAAATCTTTTATTTTCATACACCATTATTCTCCTTTCATTTACATGAAAACTTGGTTTCATTGTGTATAAATTTTATACCCTCTTGACATCCAAAATTTTAGATTGCCAATTAATACTGTAACAGATATTCTCCCATTTGGAATGTCGCAATCATTTTCTGTTACAGTTAATATTTCTGTATGAGTTGGAACAAAACCATGTATTCCATTAAAATCTGGATGCTCTACTGCAATCCTATTTTTAATTCCGCTAAGAAGCCCCATGTCATATATTCCCTCTTTGGTCTGAGGAAAATTACCTTTATAATAAGTATCGCAATATACCTTTTGCCATTTATTCAATATTACATCTCCCTTCTTCCAATGAAACTATTATTTCTTATGTTTCTGTTCATCATAATCTGTTGGAATAACTTTCCATCCTTTATAAGAATATCCTGGTCGCTGTCCATCTTTAATTTTCCCCAGCATAGACCTTTTGACTCTACTCAATGCAGAAATTATATTAAAAAATTGTTTGCTATCAGGCTCTACTCCAAAATATTCTTTACAATTTTCTCTAAGCCAATACGATAACGAATGTATATAAAAATGTCTTCCGTCTGGGCTTACTAAATGCCAATCTATTGCTACACAATTTGTTTCAAATCTTCCAGACTTTGAACTTTTCTTTGATGCTTCTGTAGCTTTTTGTTGTATTTCTATGTTTCTTGGATTTTTCTGTCTTGCTATCGACATTTTGTTTTTGCTTTCATCAGATCGCTTTGAACCTTTATGTATCTGACTCAAATGTATCAATCTGCATTCCCTTGAACAAGTAACAATATTTCGTGAGGGTGAACAATAAAATTCTTTTCCGCAAACAACACATTTTTTAATATTTCTAGTCATTTTTATCTCTGATCTTCCTCTTTCAAGTTATTATTTAGTCCTGAATAATCCCTTCTCTGTCAAATTCCTCTGCAATAATCTGATCAATATCTTTTATCATTTTATAAGTATTAATCATTTCCTCGCTTTCAGCAACTTCTAAAATTTTATCTCTCCATACATTGATTCTGCTTTCCAATCTAACTTTATCCATTATATTCTCCTTTAAAACACTTTTAATTTAGCACATCTAAATAAACATTATGTGCCTTCATATTTGTGTCTAATGCATGAAAATATGGTTTCTCATTGCCAATCAGCACTTCATTAATATCATAATCCCAGCCCCATGCAGCTTTAACAAACAAACGTCCATACTCAGTTTCATGAAGTGAAAAATATTCGTTCTCTGGCAATTCAACAGATAACTTATCACTTGTAACACTCGTTTCGCTTTTATTTCCGTATGTATATACTTTTCTTTTTTCTGCGGCAAGTACACCATAATTACAATAAATTTCAAACTTTGTTATCTTTTTTTCTGCCAAATCAAAATCACTTCCTTGAACAAATTCCCCATCTTCATCGCACCCACAATACTCTAAGGCATACTCAGTAATATAATACAACTCAATACCTTTATTATATTCACAACAATGTTTTGCCAATTGTGCTTTTGCTTCGTTCTCCTCTGCGATTTTCCATCTCTGTAATTCTGTTGGATTAGAGTCAGTACCAAAAATTGTGTCACCTTCTGAAAATTTATCGAATTCTGCCTTTGTTAATTTTGCTTCTCCTACCTTTAAAATAATAGTATTGTACATAATTATACCTCCGTAGTTTTATAATATATTATTTTACACGATATTATTTAACAATTCAATTACTTCATCAAGTTTGTCACTCGCTTCTTCCATATTATCAATTGCATCTTCAGAACACATTCCTCTATAGCTGCTCTGTAATCCTTCTGGCATATTATCAAATGCGTCCTGTTCTTCACTTAATATAGAAGATAACTCACTTGAAACTTTCTTCAAATCGGTTTTAATCAAATCAATTTGAGTTTTGAGTTGCCTTATCTTTTCTCTTCTCTGTTTATTCATTACCTATCACCCCATAACGCATGGACTACATCATAATCACTTGGCATACATATACATGTCAAAGCTCCAAAATTCAACTTATTAAATTCTTCTTTTGTAATTTCAATTCCCATATCGCCATCAACAGTAGTATTGTAATCAAGCTTTCCTTGACATTCTGGACGAAAATACCATACTCTATAGAACTCTTTACCAGTCTTACTATTTTTACCGCTAAACAAACAGGTAATTGTTCTGCCTGAACTAATTTCAGTTGTAACAGTTTTTCCGAAATATGGATTGTATTGACTATATACATTTTTTCCGTATTTTAGATTTTCCTGCTTATCATGTTCGCTCATTTCGAATAACTGCTGTGTACCCCTTCCATAAGAAGTATCATATACTTTACTACTGTTGACACCAACAGTAGAATATAATTTAACTCCGTTTCTATCAGTTGTTTCAACTCTCTTTACTCGTTCTCCATTAATATAATCATTACAAAGACGATCCATATAATGAACATTTCCTTTTTCATCAACTGTGCGAGTAGTTTTCTTCATATCATAATTATCATAAGCTGCCTTTGCAGCACTTCCTGCGTAAATTCCTAAGAATGCTAATAGTCCTCCGAACATATTCATCAACCACCTTTCTTATATTATCTTCTCCATTTATCCATTTCATCTACAGACTTCTTGTTTAAGTTATTATACATATCTTGTCTCTTACGAGATTCTTCCTTTTTATTAAGATAATAAGGAATACCAAATACAATAATAAATGCTATTAAATATGCCATAATAATTACCTCCGTTTTCATTATTATATCATTTGTTGTATCCTATTAAAAGGCTAATCGCTAATCGGTAGCCAATTCACAATTGCTGGCATTTGAATTAAGCTTTCCATCTTCTGTATATCTTTTTGCATTTCCTTTATGTCTTCTATAGTTGGTGGAATATTTTTAAAATTATATACCGAACTATATATTCCGTTTTCCGTATAGAATATTACTAAATGTTTCATACTTAAATACCTCACTTTCTAAACCACAGTAAATTTCCGTTTCCTATGCTTTCTTTCCAAAATAATACTTAACAATTTTCTTGAAATCTTTATTATTTGCATAAGCAACTCTAGGTTTACTTCCATCAATGTTAAATTCCGTTACGCTTAAAATCGCATAGCCTTGTACCGTTAATGTGGCAAGATATACAAGTAAATTTAATTTGTATCCAAGACTGTCAAGCTGAATTTCTTTTCTTAACTTCTGTACTTCTTCATCATAATTGTCATCTATTTCAATAATGTGTGCAGAAGCATATGTATTGATTTTATATAATCTATTGTTAATTTTTCTTACCATATTATTTGCCTCTCTTTCCGAGTAAATCCTCATTTCATGTTAATCCTCAATAACTATTTCTTTGCCACAATAAGGACAATATTTTAATTTATCCATATTTTCAGGTATTCTCCAATATGGGTTGTTCGCATCGTGTTCTTTCGGGCAAATCGTTCTATAATCGTATTTTATCCATTTACAAGTTTGTATTTCCTCGTATCTTCGGAGTACAACATTTCCTTCATCAATAAATATTTCCATTGGCTCACCAGTTGCATCCGTTTTCCCAAACACCTGCCTTCTAATTTCCTTTGGAATTACTATTCTACCTAAATCATCAACTCTACGAATTATTCCTGTTATCTTCATTAAATCATTACTCCTTTCGGTTCACTCGTTTCAAAATAATTTCTGTATCTGTATAGGCAGTGCAATATGCAATATTATTGTTTTCATCATAATAATTTACATAATACATATCATCGTCAAATGTTCTATTGACTCCAATAAAACCACCTCTTCTTTTGCCGTTTAAATAAACATCATACTTTACTTCTTTTAATGTATCTGCCCAATAATCTTGAGGATTTTTCACTCTCCATATAAAATCATGTGGTGTTGTTCTTAATTCATCCATTATTTTACCTCCAATTATCAAAGGAAACTCTTGTTTACTTGCCTATTTCACATCCCATTTCACTTCATAACCAGTAATTTTCTTTCCAAAATCACAAGCATGTACAACTACAGCTCCGCAATTATTGCACCATAAAGCAAAACTATTAACTCCTGCACCCATCCTATTAGCTCCACCACGCCGCATTTTTGATCCACACCAGATACAAGTACATTCGTTTGGAATCTGCACTCCATTATTTACAACATTTTTAATTTCCATTATCATCGCTCCATTTCTATATTAATTCATCGACTTCAACTACATCAGGATTATCACTAAACCATGAATCATTCTCTGCAATTTCCTTTAACTCAATAAAATCTCTTTCAGGATCAAAGCAATCGTTGTGTTTCAAATAAGCTGCTTTCACCTTTTCTCTTGCATCTTCATATGACTCTGCCTTTACAATTCCAACAGCCAACTCTTCAATCCTGTAAGCATATAAGTTTGTAATATCTAACATATTAAGCACTCCTTCCTATAATAAATCTCTTAACTTTTCCGCAAACTCTTTCAATGCATTTTCTTTGTATTCCTCGTTATGTACTATATCGACTACACCAGGAACACCTTGAAATCCATTTCTCTTTGCTTCTAACATAAGATATGTTTCTTCCTCAACATCAAAGTCGTCATAAAGTTTCCACATTTTTTCGTGTAAAGTCTCTATTAATTCTTTCTTTGTCTTTGGATTCTTAATTGTAATTTCAGTACACCAATCCTCATTACAAGGGTTATCTCCCTGCATGTATAACTCAACTTCACTATTCTTTATCTCTGATATTCTAAAATCAAAATCTGTTCCATCTGATAACTCATCAAGATATTTTTCTAATTTATCTGTTTTCATAAAATCAACCATCCTTTCTTACTCATCTACTTACATATTTTGCGTTTAATATTCCATTCTTCCAAAACGTAACAACTTCACCTATAATTTTCCCTGACCAATCAGGGCAGCAACCTTCGTATTTTCTTGTATAACCATAACTACCATCGTTTTCCATAATAATAACTTGACTATATCCATCTACTCTTGTAGCGGTGATTATTGCATTTTTAATAACTCTTTTTAGTTCGTTACACATATAATCAACCATCCTTCCCATTTGAAATTGCTATTTCTTACCACTTAATTTCCTTAACCATTGACGTATAATATGGTTCAACAACACTCACAAAAACCAATGTTGCATGTTCCAATGGTTCATATAATACACACTCAACTATTACTTCAATTTCTTTCCATTCAGATGCTTTCATAGAAATCCTGTCATCTTTCCGTGGTGTAAAATTAAGAACTCCTAAATTGCATTTTGTTGTTTTATCAATCACAAAAATATTATTCATTTCTCTTACCTCCGATCTTTTCTTAGATTATTAATTTTCCCAACTTTGCCATCAATTCATGTTTAAACCCAATAACCACAAGTGCCTGATTGATACCTTCTGCATATCCTCTGTGATTCCATGCCTTAGTTTCCCAAATATGCCTTTCTGTTGTATCATAACTATTTCCAGCTTTATAAAATTCTTCATTTGCAGCTTCTGCATTTCTAATTGCTTCATTCATAAGTTTTTCATATTTTGTATATTCAAATTTTGTCATTTCCATCACCTCAATCTATACTTCATAATCAAATTCACTTAATCCTATTCCACTGATCTACCATATTAATTACCCCATTTTCATCAATAATCTATATTGAACAGCCCAAGCATTATTCACATATATCTGTTCAATCCTATATTTGTGTTGCCATTTTTCAATCCAATTTTTCATTTCTTGCCGTTTTTCTTCTATATTAGAAGAATTAAATTTCCATTCTTTTATTCGCCATCCGTAAAAATCCATATTAATCGCTCCAATCTTCTAATAACTCATACACTTCGTCTTTATTGTCATACATATACTGATTAAAGGCTTCGTAATCTCCATCTTTATCAGGAAATTCTTCAATAAATCTTTCCCACATTGCATCTGACACAACATTTTCATTGAATAATTTCCCCTTATATTCAAGTTCTGCATCTGCCAATTCTCCGTGTGAAATATATCCAATATCTTCAATTCCGCAATAGTTTGGATATTCTTTCATCGGGAAGCTTGCTACACCATCTTTTACTACAAAATCTCTTTCTATTGTGCTTGTCATCTTAATCACTCTCCCTTCAGATTAGGACATAAACCAAGTCCACCATCAATCTCAGGTGCTCTTCTATATGCTCCTCTGTGTGGACATTCTTCTCTTTTACATTCAGTACAATCGCATTTATGATATTCCTCATAACTCATTTTCCAGTTTGTCTCTGCAAATCTTTCTCTTGTCATCATAATTTCTACACCTCCAATGCTTTCTGTATTTTCTCATTAAACTCACCATACATTGATTTCCATTCAGCAATCATTTCTTCTGTAGGTTCGCCAATCAAGTTGTATCTTTCCTGTCTGTAATGCTCTGGGTTATCAGTATGAACTTCTTCTACATATACCGCATTTCCCATTTTATTTGCATCACATCCAAAACCACTCAATGCAAGCACAATCTGATACTTTGCCTCTCTAAATTCTGGTTTGAAAAAATCTGGTTTAATTACTACCAACTTACCTTCAATATTGTCACTTAATGGTTTACATTCGCTTTTATCAATTATTGTTTTCATATTTTGTACCTCGCTTTCTTTTCAAGAAACAGTTCTTTCATTTGGTTTTATTCTGTTGGTTTAGCTTTTCTTACGAAGCCAATTTCCTGACACATATAATTTAACCAACTTGTATTATGATCAGCCAGTTTCTTTGTTTTCCTATATACCCCATTTTTATCTGCTTGCTTATTTTCAATACATCTTATCAACGTTTTATAATCATCAATAGGTACAATTTCCGCTGTAATTTTTGTGAAGCGATTAGTTGCTTTATAAACATTGTTTCCTAAAGATTCAATCTTACATAAAACCTCATTTTCGTCTGTATCTGTTCTAGTCCAAATACCATTTTCCATTTTATCTACTATCATATTACTCAACCTCCTATGCTACATTCTCAAATTCTTTTACTTTTCTTGCACCGACGTATCCTTTTAATGATTCATAAAATTCTCTTTCTTTATCAATAATTCTATAAATCCATTCACATTTGCACCATACTTCATGGAATAGCATTTCTTCCATTAACTCTTGTTTCTCTTCTTCTGGCTGTGAGAATTTACTAATAAATCCATCTGTATCTGAAATATAATAATTAGTTCCAGAACATTTTGTTTTTCTGTCGCACATATACTGAAACACTTTTCTCAATCGTGATTCTGTCATGTAAGAATAATGATATTTATTATCCATACGATGCTTATTCATTCTCTCTATTGCATAATTCACAAATTTATCTATTGAACAATTTGATAATTTTAATTCCATATCAATCAACCTCACTTTCTATGCTATCTTTTCCCATTCAATATGTGTATCTTTTCTATGTGCTTCCCTTGATACGACAAGAATTTCTCCCTTGTAGTATCTAAACATAGTGTCTTCTAAATGCGGTCTTGCTAAAATCTTCTGCCTAATATTTTCAATTTCTCTTCCACCATGTTCAGCTTCATATTTTTCTAACGCCAATTCTAAATCCTCATAAAAGTCTAATAATCTGCACTCAATCATTCTTCTATGTCTGATTTTTTTAATCTCATTCATTCTCTTTTCAGCTTCTTCATAAGTTTCAAACACTTCATTTGGGTATGCATCGTTATGACTTCCATAACACTGAGTCCATGCAGGATATTTTTTCACAAGTCTATATGTATTATGATCAAACTCAGGCTCAATAATTGGCTCTACGTTTTCCATTTTTACAAGATAACCATTATCAAATAACCACTGAATATCTGAAGGATTTTTGATGTATCTGCCTTTCATTGCAGCATTGATTTTCTCTTTCTTTTCAAGATCCTCTGTGACTGTATATAAATCTGTGCTATAAGTCCATCCTTTAGGAACTTTCTTAAATTCCGTTTCTGACTGGAAATTATCAAATGGAACTCCATTTATTAGTCTGATTTCTGGTGCTTTCAACCGTGATACTTTGTGAGTACACGTTGTTTTATACTCATATATTCCATATGATACATACATTCCAAACTGACTATCTTCAATGTAATAACAAACCTGATTCTGTTTCATTTCGTATTCTCCTTCCAATAAATAAGACAGACACATATGTTTGCGTCTGCCTTATTATTCTCTGTATTACTCTTTAAAATTTTCTGCAACTCTTAATAAAAACTGTAATTCATCTACATCATTTTTAATATTTTTGCTTTTCTTCTCATACGCTTCATTAATCTTATTCTGAAATTCTGGTTTTATAGTATTCCAATAAAGCATCAAATCACATATTCCTTTTCTAGTTGATGTAGAAATAATAATATTACCATTTACAAAATCGGCTTTCATTCTAGGTGGAGTATTCTTACATTCTGATGTTCCTGTATAATTAAAGTCAATAAAAACACCACTATTGTCAGCACATATCCTAACCGAACGTGTTAGATTGGATACATCAAGTTTATTTTTTAACCAACTCACACTATTTATTTTTGTTGTTTCACCTACTATTCCAAGATAATCTTCCGTTGCACATTTAATATATGCCAATATTTTCATAAAACCTTCTTCTTGCAATTCATCTATTTTGTCTGAAATATTTTCAATTACCTCACTTCTACATTTTTCTAATCGCTTTACATTTTCTATTTTTTCTGTATTATCCTCAATCCGAACCGTTACAATTCTCATGTGTATACCTCCTTCACTTTCATATACAAGATATAGTATCTATACATTGTATAAACCACTATATTTTGTAATTATTTTACCAAGAAATTACAATTTCCTTTGATTACATTTCTTCATTATTATATGTATAATCAAAATCTCCATATGTTAATCTTGAATTAATTGTAGCTCTTGTTTCAGTTTTCCAGTCTTTGCGAAACTTTTTAGCTTGCTCTTTTTGAGATAAGTCGCCATCATAATATTCCATATTGCCTTCTTCAATCTCTTTCGAGATTTTCATCTTTAATTTCTGTTGAGAAGTACCAATGAATAACAGTTGCATGCTTGAATACTCCTTCCATTCATTGCAGCTATGTAAATAATATATTTGTTTTGCCATATAATCATCCTTTCTATGGTTGCTGATAAATCCAGTTTCCATGTCTTACCTTGTCGCTATATTTACTCCAAAATCCTAACTTTACCATACCTCTAACACTACCTGTTACATGAATACAACTACAATTTGTTGTAAATCTTTTACCTGTTGCGTTTTCATACTTTCGTGGACTACTGTAATATGCCATATAATCACGCTCCTTTACCACTCAGGCTCTCTATCAATCAAACCCAAGTAAAATTCATGCTTTGCTCCATCATTAAAATGTTCTAGTAGATTAGCAAGTGTTTTCGTTCCATTTTTTAATGATTCATAATCAGCAAGTACCATATCATCTGTATATTTTGCATACTCGTTCCTACCAATACTCAATCTAAAAGTTTCACCTGTTCTAACCCAACCCCATTTCCCTGTATTTTTTGCTTTCGGATAAGCACCTATCATATACCCATATAAGTCTGGATATTTTTCTGAATTTTCGCTATGCCAATCTTCAAGCTGTATTTTCGTTCCGTCTGATAAAACAGCTTTGTCAATTATTTTCTGCATAATTCTCAACCTCCCCACTTTCTAATCTCAATACTAAATCAAGTACTTTATCTCTATACTTAATCATCTGTACTGCTTTTCTAAGAGTTTCCTTTTCTCCAAACTCATCAGGAATAATATCAATTCCATATTCAACAAGTTGCTTTTCTGCCTCATGCAATAAATCTTTTGCATTCGCTTCTGGAATATAATCCTTACCTCTTGGATCTGCTATACCAGCTTTTACATATTCTGGATAACATAAATCAATGAATCGTGGCAATTCATTATCTAAGTCCATCATATATGTTAATTCAGGATCAAGGATACGTTTAGGTTTGCCATCTCCACCTCTCTTTTCCATCATTTCCGCAATATCTTCTGTCTCATAAAATTCATTCTCTGCAAGAACTTTTTTCTGAATCTCTTCTGCATTTGCCTTAATGGTTTCATATAATGCTTTCGCATTAAAGTAATTACTTTTCATTTTGCCAAGCAATGCTTTGTCATACTGAATCTGTGGTAACATAATCATCACACTCCTTCCATCAATAACATTCTTTTATATTCTGGATTCCTTTTATGATTAGCAAAAAATGGTTTTCTATTATCAATAGTTACAGCTCCCCAAGGATCTGTCATAAATGGATTTTTTCTCCAACCTTTAGGCATTTCAGATACAACCTCAAGACCTCTTTTTTTTGCAAATTCCATTACATGTTCAATTTTCTTTTCAGTTGCACTCTTGCCTGTAGCAGCTTCAAACAATTCAATACATGCCTCAATAGTTTTCTTTCTATTCTCTTCTGTATCTTCGAGTAACCAATCAAAGTTGATTACACTTTTCTTTCCGTCATCACTCAATTTTGTTGTTGGATTATAAATACCAAAACAAAATCCTTCAGAATCATGTACATAAGTATGACAACCAATATAGTTTTCCATTACTTTATCAGTCCAACCATTTTTATACCATAAGTAAGGTAATGAATTTTTACCTCCTGGATTTTCACAATGTACAATCTCTATTGTCATTGTTTCCTGTTTTGCATTTTTACCTATTACTTTTATCCATGTACTTCCAAAGCCCTTTGGTTCTTTTATTTCGTACTGCATCATACTAATCAACCTGCCTTTCTAATCATCAATTAAATGCTCAACATCTGCCTTTTCTGTTAATGGAATAGGTGTATCAAGAGTTCCCATACAGTAATCATAATCCCACCAATTTTCATCATATCCTGCTTGTAATGCTTCAATAATATGATTAGCAAGAAGATAGTTTCCTTCGTCTATCTTTAACTTTGCAAACTCTTTCAACATGTCAAGTGTTGTAATCTCATCCAACTCTTCATTAAGCTGACTCATTACATCTTCAAATGATTTCTCTTCAAATTCTGCCCTTGTCATACAATCACACCTTTCTAATTTCTTTTAACATATTCGCTTTGCACATCATTAAGTTCTCTTTCATATCCTCAATTCGTATATCCATAAACTCTTTAAGTGCCTTGTCAAACTGTTTTTCTGTAATGTTATGACCATAATTTGCAATCACAACATCCATAATTTCTCTATACGAGAAGCCATTAAATAATGTGTCATTTTCATGTATTGGTGAGTTATAAGTAAACTCTTTTCCATTCCGTGAATCCGTTTCAGGATCATATAACCATCTGCTCATAATCGTTTCCTCGCTTTCTTGTAATAAAATAGGCAGCTAGTAGATTATTCTCCTAACTGCCTTTGCGGTTGCGTTATTTAGTTTAGTTGCTAAATTTCTCTTCTAACTTTCATTTTTGCCTCAATCATTTCGATAGCATCTTTTGCTTCTTTCAATCCAATTCCTGGATGTCTGTCACGGTAAATCATTACAGCTTTTACCTTTTCGTGATTCCGTAAACACATCTTAATTGAAGGATTTACTTCTTTTGTAATTCCTTTACATTTCTTTGTGTATTCACGAACCTCATCAAGATTATCTTCGTCTACATAATCTCCATTTACAACAAAAGCCATTTTTGCTACATCACGATTAGTAATAAGTCCACCTTTTGTTGTTGCAAAATAAATATCTCCTACCATTTTATTTTTTCTCCTTTCCAAGTAAATCTTAGTTTCAATGCTTCTTTTTCCTGCAAGAATAACATCTGCAAGGTACTTTCATATTCCTATCAGTAAACCAGATTCTTTCTTCGTCTGTTTGCCAGAAATATTCTCCACATTCCTTACACTTTTTTACATTCTTTAAATTATTTGCATTATGATGTTCTACAGCATCTACTGCGGATTTCTTGTTCGCAAACCACATCGTAGTTGAATCGTCTGGCATAGTCTGTACTTCCGTTGCAACCTCATCTACTGCAAACTTGTCACCATTAAAATAAATTCTATATCCTAACATAAATCACTTCCTCCAATCTGCCTTTGAAATGCGAATTTACTCTGCCATTTCCTTTTTCGTTTCATCAACAATTTCAATAACTGTTGCTGTGTCTAATAACGGTCTATTTCTATACTGACCATCTGGACATTTTATTTCTGTTACTATATCAGGAGCATGGCTAAGGATTTCTTCTTTGAGTGTTTCCGCATATGCTCTTATATTTGCTTTCCCCATTTCTTCCACCGTATGCCCAAGGTCACCCATAAACATGTTTACTTCCTCGACTTTTCTTGCGACCGCTCTTTTGTCTTTAATAATTACTTCATATTTCCCTTCGCCACAAAATGACACTGTATAAGGATATACAAATTTATCATATCCATAGCCGAATTCGAGTGTATGGCTAACGCCATAGTCTCCTCCCAACACCGCATCTTCTTTTACAATTCTTATGTTCTTATTCTCTACCATTTAAATTTCCTCCTTATCTTGTCCAATGAAGCGTAATAGACTTAATATCTCTTCCTCTCCATTTTGCTTGTTGTTTTAATTGTTCTATCCAATTTTTGCATTTTTCTTTGTCCTCAAAAGGATGTTCAACGCAATCACTGTAATATGTATCATTCCAATACCAAACTTTGTGATCTTCATAAAGATCTTTGAACCTTACCCTTAAATACCACCGTTTCTTTATTTAATCACGCTTCCTACTTACACTCCTGTAAGATCTTTATCTCAAAAAGCTCCACTACGTCATCCAGAGCTTCACGCAATGTGAATTTCTCTTTCGCATAAGAGGCGAACCATGCTCCAAGATTGAATTCATAGGAATCCTCATCACTCATAAGAATGAGCTCCATTTTCTTACCGTTTTTCTCTACATCGTAAAAAATAATACTGTCCATCGTTCCTCCTACTCGACTGCTAAATTATTCTCTTTGATCAGGCGCTCCTTCACCATTCTATTCAAGTCCTTATTAACCGCTATGATTTTGTGGGAAGTTCTGTTCATATAAATGAAATGACTTCCCTTACATCGTGCAAATCTATATCCATTCTTATATAAAATGGGTTCAAATTCACGGAGCTGCTTTGTTTTTCTATATGACATATTCACCAATCCTTTCCTTATTATAATGTGACCGTATAGCCGTTATCTCAGCTTCGTATATGTATTAGATTGCAATATATTATTCTCTGTTACATCACTTTCGCTTTCACAGTTTTCTTTGTTATCTTGTTATTTCTGAATGGACTTTCCATTTCGTAACGGACAATCTTAGACAGATAATCAAAAATCTGTGCCTGTGTCTTATCCATGATATTCTCTACAAAGAATTCAGTTCCTTTGCAGTTTTTAATCAGAGCTGCCTCCATCTCGTCCGTTCTGCCTTCACAATATGCATATAATGTTTTTAATGCCCTAACAACTTTTGCTGTATATGCTTTCCCGTTGTATGTGTCTGCATATCCGTTCCATTCAAGTTTACCGAGTAATCCAAGCATAGAATCAAGTAAATCGGCATTTCCGTTACACCACTTGATTCCGTCCGAGATAGATGTAAATGTACCAACCACATTTTCTTTCTCGTCATCTCCCTTTACTGCCACATTATGTTTTGCACAAATGTCATGCAATGCCACATATTCTGGTTTCTTTGCTGCAAGAGCCGCATGGTAAATGTCCATTGGCTGCATTTTCGCACGATCACTTGACTGACTAAGAAATAAGTCAATCGCTTCTTCAAGACTGCATTCCATGACTTCCACAACCACATCTTCTTTACCTGCCTTGAATGCGCCATAAATTCTATGCTGACCATCAATACAAAGAAGAATTCCGTTATGAAGTAATACTTTCGGTTCATCCCATTTATAGGAGTTATAATTGTTTCCGATTGCATAAGCTCTTTCCAATTTGATCCGTCTCTGCCAGTCTGGAATATGGATTTCTTTTGGATCAATTACCATGAGAAGCTTATCTCCGATCCGTGAGTTATTCCGTGCGGCTTTTACCATATTTGCGATTAGAAGTTTCTCATTCTTGCCCGTAAATCCTTCAGCATTCCGTGCTTCCTGCATTTCCATTTCTGCTTCCTTTGCCTTTAAATAAACTCTTTTACACATAATTGTGTCCTCCTTATAATATTTTTTGCATAAAAATAACGGCTTGCTTTCGCTTGCCGTTTAGTTCGCTATTTTAACATTCTTCTTGTTTTACATTTTTTTAAATATTCATTTGCATCTTTGCAACTTTTCATTCCGTGACACCAACATCTATCACCGCAATTCACGCAAAGATTGTGTTTGATTTCTTTTACTTGATCTTCACTCATACTTCTACCTCTCCAAGCAGATACTCGTAATATGCGGTTTCCGTTTCAAAGAGCATGTAACCTTTTGCCGTAAATCCCATATATCCATTTGGGACTGTGTATCCTTTAGGCATTTACACATACCTCCTTAGTTGCTACATCTGGTGATATACCCATCTCGATCAATGCTTCCTTTGCTGATACGTTTTTAGCTACTGCTAAAAGCAAGGCGTAATAATTTGCCTTTAACATCTGATTCCGTGATAATTCGTTCATTATCTTATTCTCCTCTCTATAACATTCCACATGCAGACATAAGTTTTGTAGCGAATGGATGTTTGTTCCGCTTTAACTGTTCTGCAAGCTTGTGTTTCTGTTCATTGGCATAGCGTTCTTCAAAATGCTGCCTATTTGAGTTCGCAATTTCTGCCTCTGGTCTGTTGTCGATTACTTCAAATCCGTTTGATGCAATGATTATCATATGTATATATTCTCCCTTCTATTTACGCATTAAAAAAGCGATGCTAACTCAAGTGCTAACATCGCTTTGCTTTTATTGTGCGTTTTGATTCCCTTTGGTTTCTGTGGTCGGACTGAATAAATCCGTGACGGCTGTTTTGCCTTTGCAATTTCATAGTCGCAATATGCATTGTGGGTTGCTTTCTGTTTTTCTGACATGATTGTTTCCTCCTTAATTTTGGGTATAAAAATAGCACCCGGAAATTGGGTGCTTTTGATTGGTGCGTTGGTTATATTTGACGCAGTTACATTTGTTTTAGTTTGGCTTGAAGTTCCTGGATTTGAGCTTCTATGGCTTGTTTTTCTTCGTTTGCCTTCTCGTATTCTGCATCTGGTATCCATTCCATAATTTCGCTTGGTTGGACTTTGAGATATTCGCAGACTTTATTAAGTGTATCTGTTGACATAGTTCTATTTTTGGTAAACTTAGCCGTCATTGATGGACTTAATGCAAGTTCTCTTTGCAAATCTATATATTTCATATTTTTTGACTTTAAGTAGTCACCTAGTTTATTATATACTATCAAAAATTTCACCTCCATTTATGGTAACTACATTTTAGCATAGTCAAATATATTTGTAAAGTTATTTTCCATATGTTAATGCATATGGTTTTGCCTTGAACCATTTACGCATATTGTCAGTAAGTCCCCATGAAGTCTGCGCAAAGTCGTTTTGATTATTCATGACTTCTTTCATTGCTTCCTTTTTCGCTTTTGCGTGTTTAATTGCCATACTCCTATCTTTACCCATGATTTTATCCTCCTTGAATTTAAAATGTATACTATAAAAAGGGCAAAGTATTTACCTTGCCCCCTCTAACTATACATTTTATGATTACATATTATTTGTTGTTTTTCTTAGATTTCTTTGTGTACTTGTCAGTCAATACGCTAGGAATATCGGCAGGTTTGATAGTTCCTGCTTCAACCATCCATTCAAAGCCTACACCATAGAGATTCTTTAAAGCATTAGTTACATCATACTTGAGAGCCTTTGTACCGTTAGACTTTACAACGGTTTTTGTATCAATTTTCTTACCGATTGACTCAAGAACTGCTGTCTCAAAAGTTGTACCTGATACCTCAAGTTTATATGCTTTGTAGAAGTTTTCTACTGCTGTCTTTACATCTTCTAAAGACTTAGCATCTTTCATAGCTTTGCGGAATTTTTTGTCGTGTTCGTTGTACTCAAAAGAAGCCTGTTCTTTGAGCAACTTATCCCACTCAACCTTTAAGCCTTCATTGATGGTTACATAATTAGCACGCATCCGGTTCAGATCCTCAACGGTTACGTCAAGGTTAGTGCCTTTTTCGAGCATGTCATCAATGGCTACAATACTCTTTTCATTAGCATCAATCTTAGAGCCATAGATTGTATTGAGTTCAGCTTTCTTGATAATGCAACGGAAAAATTCAGAAGTCCGTGTTGATAATGTGCGTGCTGACTGGAAAAAGTCAACTTTAGCGTTGTTTGTTGTTGTGTTAGTTGTTGTTTTACTCATAATATCCTCTTTTCTCCGACTTGACGCAATCGGTGCTATGTATTTTTATTATGCACGTTGTTATCCTCAGCTTTAAACAGACTTGGAACTGTCAATCTTTACAGACTGGTAGCTTTATAACGTCCTCCTCACCTTACCTGGTGCGCCTCACACCGTTGTACTTTCGTACACCCCTAAAGAGTATTCATGCTTAGTCTTGAGCACTCATGACCTCTAACCCCTTTAGGATATAGATACAGACCTCAATATTCAATTCCTACGAGTTGGGGAACGTAGGCACTCTATTTTCACCCCGAATTGCAATGCAAATAGTTATCCGCAAGCCGTAACTTGTTTCATAATGTGGGTTGTGCCGTAACACTTGCCACCTATCCGCAAAGGCACTTTTAAAGATGTGCAAACTTTTTTCTAGGAATTTTTCACGAATTGTGATAGAATAGACTTGTTGAGAGTGTAAGCTATCACTTTTCGTGTCGGCTTGCGCCGTGCGGTGTTCCTACTGTTTATTGGATATATCATTTATAACAGTTGCTACCACAACTATCACAACGAATATCCGTAGGAAGATCCCTAGAATAGACATAGGATACACCGCCTTCCTATATGTAATGAGGTTTTAATGACTTTTCCTTGTCAAGTAAGTTTTGAGATTGAATTGGCAACTATGTAAGTTTGCAGTGCCTGTACTTTGTTGTGTGGTTTATCTCTTAACTTGTATTAACTATATCATAGTATAGTTTTTTTGTCAACTACTTTTTGAAATATTTTCGGAAAAACTTTTTCAGAACGAAAAAGTGTAGTTGTTTTGTTGATATAGCTATACTATCATATAGTTATTGGGTTGTCAATAATAAATTTTAAAAAATACGATAAAATTATAATGCAAACATATGTTCGAGTATGTTCTGCTCAAATAGTCCAGATCTAATTTTATCGAACGTCTGTTCTATCTAAAAACAATGTATAATATATATCTATTAGACATTCTTTTTATATATAGGGGGGTACTTAAAACTAACTTGATGGGTTGGAAATGCTGCAAGTCTTATAGCTGATTTATCCACAGACCTTCTTCAAAATTTTACCTTGTCGATATCTTCAAAATCCCACTAAAATCAAGCAAAATTCTATTTTTATTCAAATAAATATGTTATCGTGCCCCATATCGTCGAACCCATCATAAATCAGGCATTATTTCGATTTATATCCCCATTTTTCAATCTTCTAAATTTCAAAAATCTAATCTGAAACTAAAAACTCCCATAAAATTCAACACTTTTCACGATATCGTTTTTCAATAAAAAATCCATTCAAAAAAGAGAATAAATTAATGTAACAAAATCAATTTTCATTTAAGGAGGATTTATATGATAAAATATTTAGACACATCTACATTAATTAAATACACATTAGGAAATAATAACGGACACTTCAACTGGAAAGAAAATATTGGGAAAGAATTACCGTTCCAATATGATGATTTAACTGGAACAATCAAAATAATTGATTATAAATCTGTTAATCGTAATAATCTCGTAACTGTTCAAAGTAGTTATGTCCTTCTTCATCATAGATACCTGTGAACCATCCAAAATGATTCAGTCCAAAATATCTAGCATGTAATTTTTTTGAATCAACACCTAATATTTTCGCAAAACTTACCATCATTGAATATGGTTGGTCACACATATTTACAATTCTCTTGTCATCTGGAAATAGTCTATGTAATGCAAGGCCAACAATAGCTGCAGGATTGGTGTAGTTTAAAATCCATGTATCTTTACTGTATTTTCTTACACATTCAACCATTTCTTTCATGCCGCCAATTGATCTCATTCCATATGCAAAACCACCTGGACCACATGTTTCTTGTCCTACCAAACCATATTTCAGTGGAATTTTTTCATCATGTGAGCGCATTTCACTCTTTCCAACTCGCATTTGGCAGAACACAAAATCTGTCTTGCAATATGCTTCGTCCATATTATCCGTCACAACAACTTCGGTTTCAGGACTCATGCATTTGATTAATAATAAACAATAATCTTCAATTTTTTTGAATCTTTCTAAATCTGGATCGTAGAAAATTACTTTTGATACTGGAAATCTTTCTTTCATTTCCATCATCGTTCCGATTACGGCTGGTGTTCTGCAACTACCAGCTCCAGAAATTGTAATTACATTTGGCTTTCTCATAAAAATTAACCTATTCTTCCGGTTTCTTTTATTGAAACTTCCTTTATCAATTCTTATCAATTTAGTAGTCTTTGCTTCTCATTGATTTTTGAGAAGGGATTAATATTCTACCCAAATTTTTAATAAATTTCCCGGTGTTTTTC
>OLOX01000324.1_pt1 | contig 50522 bp, 42 predicted proteins | sample 1672091 | NCBI WGS metagenome assembly OLOX01 (sample SAMEA3136644, study PRJEB25190) | human gut metagenome | reverse complement strand
ACATCCTCGGTTCTGAAAACTGAGACAGATACTCATCCAGATAGTCGGTAATATCACTTAGTGTGAGTCTGTCCTCAGAAGTCGAAAGAATATCCATCAGGATAAAGTGCAGTGTAATATCACCGTCCGTAAAGCTTTTTGCCTTCCATGCTTTATAAAGCGGATTATGTTTGGACAGTCTGCTGTCGATTGAGATGAAAACGTTCTTGCCATCAGCAGTCTGATGAAACTGCATATAATCACCAAGCCAGCTCTCCAATCTGCGGCGCTCATCATCGTAAGATCGTGCGCTCTTTCTGGTGTATTCTTCCCTACTCTTAAAACCATAGACATAGAACTCCCGCATGTAGTCACGAATGCGATTGAAATTCTTCACCAGCTCACTGTATGCCATATTTTCACCTCCAATTTGACTATCAATTGGAATATATTCAAATATCGGTTTCCATTGCGATAAAACAACTGTGTGCCACAGTCTGCCATCCTTCCATTCCCATCAGAGAAAGGATGAATGAATGGATTTGATTCAATTATTTCTTCTAAGATGGGGCTTTGATTCCAAATTACTGGTTGCTGATATCTTACCAATCTTTTCAGAAATTGAAAATACATATGATAATATTTCATTCGTTATTCTAAATGGCGATATATAACCACTCATCTTATCGCCTCCTCGTATCTTGCTTATTATCTTACTTCATTATACAAGTATTTTGAGCAAAATACAATCAAATTAATCTAATTGTAAAAAGAGATTGCGACTCTGAAAGGGGGGCGCGCTATACTTCCCCTGCGCTGGCTGCCGTCAACTACCCCTTTGTGTACTTGCCGCCTGGAATCACCTTGCGCTGCAAACTGTTTCCGTCCGACAAGTTTTACGAAATCCGGCTATACTTTCTCAATGGGAAAGCGTATAATAAAGCCATCAATAAATTTTTAGAGCCAGAAACTATTATCGGTTGTAAGAAGGTGGAGTAAAATGATTAAAACAGAATTCGGGATAATTGAGGATATAAGTAAAACGCAGAATTTTTCCTATACTCCGGAAAAATACCAATGTGTATGTATTGATGATGATATTTATATAGATGACTGGTGGGATAAACTGGTTCTTTTAAAGACTTATTTCCACAGTTTGGAGCGTCCTGAATTTGGACTTGCGAGATGGGGGATTACATTGATACCGCCTGAATCATTACCGGGGTTTCAAGATATTGTATTATCAGACAGACGAATCAATGAAGATATCCATCTGCGAGAATTAGCAGATAAAATACAAGAAGCAATTAACCGAGGTAAATTTATGATACATTTTGGAATTTAGCGAAGGCAGGAAATACACTTGCCAGAGCGATGAAAAGCTGTTCTCTGAATGAACAGCTATGCGTTTTTTTTCGAGCCTTTGAGAGATTAATGAGGACATCTGTGGCTGCGTCCGTATATCTGCCTTGCGCTATCAGATTATTTTTAAGGGCGATCAACGCCTGCAAAACTTGTCCGTACTCCTCGTCATCAAGATAGATATGAAATTGCCTGTCTTTCATCAAATCGTCTCCTTTATTTTATCTGTTCTTTTCTCCATTCAAAAAACCTCTGCCGGATAAATGCTGTATCTTCATCTTCATTCGAGGTTATGAAAATATGTAAGCTGCGAAACGCTTTTTTGATTTTCATAGCGAAGTCTATTTCGCTGTTTCCTAATGTATAGGGGATTTTAATCAGTTTGATCTCCCGCTTCCGGCACAGATATGCTTTCAAGGTTTCTACATTCTCTGTCCGACTAACCGTTTCAATCGCTGCTTTTTCTTCAGGTAAATATATTTCAAGCGATATGCCGATAATCTTATCCGTATCTGTCTGTACCTTTATGTGCTTCTTCGCTGCATAGTACATAACCGCCAGCTTCGGAAAAACCGTCAGATAGTCTTTTTCACACACCTTACAGCCTTTTCCCTCAATCGCTCTTTCTGAAATTTTTGCCTTCCACGAGTGTCCCAGTGGGCATTTCCACCACACGCTCTGCATTGAGTGCCTTGATATTTTGTTTGGGGAAATATCTTTGTTCTTTTCGTAGTCCCATTCCGGAAGAAGATGTGCGTCCGTCGTTGCTAAATCATTATACCCTTCCATAACCGCCCGATCCGCACAGACAGGGCATACCGTTCCTTTTACACGGGCATAGACAACAGACTGCCATTCATACCCGCACTCTCTGCACTTCCACCAGACATTTCTGCGGGACTTTTCGTTTATCATATCAGGAGTAAAGGGCAGATTCCGGTCTGACCATTCCTGTGCAAGCTGAGGATGTGTCGTAGCGAAATCATTAAATCCTTTCAGCAGAAGTTGACCGCTGCAATAAGGACACCCACTTCCGCCTGAACGAGTGGAAATGAGCGTGTTCCATTCGTGACCTTTGCTGCACCGCCACCATACCTTCCGATTTGCAAAGACCGTAACCATATCAGGCTTTAGTGGGTAATTTCTCTCAGACCACTCAGAAGCGATTTGAGGGCGCTGTGAGGCAAGGTCATTGAATCCTACTAAGATTTTATTATGGGAGCAATACGGACAGCCTGTGCCGTTTAACGCCCTGCTCTTAACCGTTGCTGTCCATTCGTGACCATATTTATCCTGCCAAATCACTTTCTTGTGTGAGCCTGTCGTTACCATTGTCGGTTTCAGCGGATCATTCTTACTCGACCATTCATCAGCCAGCTCCGGCTTCAGCGTTGCCAGATCATTGATACCCTCTATCACTCTTGCGCCTGAGCAGATTGGGCAGTTTTCGCCGTTTGAACGAGCTTTAACACTTGTCTGCCATTCGTGACCGCAAGCGCCTTTCCACCAAACGACTTTGTTTGAGCCGTATGTAATTCTATCCGGTGTAAGCGGCAGGTTTTTATCCGACCATTCTGCAACAAGCTCAGGGTGTACCTCTGATAAAATATTGCTCATACTCAATCCTCTCCTTCCTCTGCGATTAGCTTCATTATATTGGGAAAGCGTAGATTGGTATAGTTTGCGACGAGGCGAGTAAAAACTATGAGAAAATACAGAAGCCCCTGAGAAGCTATACCTTCTCAGGGGCGGTGTGAAACTAAAAATTATGCGATTTTTTTGTTGCTGCACCGATTTTAGCACCGATTGGTGTAAAATTGGTGTATTTGTGTAAAATCCGAGGTTTTCGGAAAATGAAGTACATCTCGTTTTAGTAGAGCTTTGCGCCCGCCGGAATATGGTCATCTACCATCAGAAGATGGAGCTTTTCTTCGCCTTCTTCGTGGTGTACCGCACTGATCAGCATACCGCAGGAATCAATGCCCATCATCGGTCTTGGCGGAAGATTGGTAATAGCGATACAGGTCTTGCCGACAAGCTCCTCCGGCTCGTAATAGGCGTGAATACCGCTTAAAATCGTCCTGTTTTCGCCTGTACCATCGTCTAAGGTGAACTTCAAAAGCTTCTTGGACTTCGGTACGGCTTCGCAGGCAAGCACCTTGACTGCCCGGAAATCGGACTTGGAGAAAGTCTCAAAATCTACGAAATCCTTGAACAAAGGCTCGATCTCTACTTTGGAGAAATCTATCTTTTCCGGCTCGGTTTTTGGGGATTCAATCGGCTGAGAGTTTACACCAATTTCGTCCTTTACACCATTCAAGGGTTTCATTGTCGGGAACAGTAATACGTCCCTGATTGCCTGGCTATCTGTCAGAAGCATTACAAGACGGTCGATTCCGTATCCGATTCCACCTGTTGGCGGCATACCGATTTCAAGTGCGTTGAGGAAGTCCTCATCAGTGTGCTCTGCCTCATCATCGCCTGCTGCTGCGTTGGCATCCTGTGCTGCGAAACGCTCACGCTGGTCGATTGGGTCGTTGAGCTCTGAGTATGCGTTACACATCTCCCATGTATTACAGAACAGCTCGAAACGCTCTACCTTTGTAGGGTCGCTTGGCTTCTTCTTGGTGAGAGGTGATATCTCGATTGGGTGATCCATGATAAATGTTGGCTGGATAAGCTCTTTCTCACAGTACTCCTCGAAGAAGAGGTTTACGATGTCACCCTTCTTGTGACGCTCCTCATACTCGATATGATGCTCGTCTGCAAGCTTCTTTGCGGCTGCATCATCAGGTACCTGGTCGAAGTCTACGCCTGCGTATTTCTTGATTGCGTCTATCATTGTCATTCTTGCGAATGGCTTTCCAAGGTCGATTTCCACGCCGTTGTATGAGATTTTTGTCGAACCGCATACCTTCTCAGCTAGATAACGGAACATTGACTCTGTCAGCTCCATCATGCCCTCGTAGTCTGTATATGCCTGATAAAGCTCCATAAGTGTGAACTCAGGGTTGTGACGTGTATCTACACCCTCGTTACGGAAAACTCGTCCGATCTCGTATACTCGCTCAAGTCCTCCGACGATGAGTCTCTTTAAGTAAAGCTCAAGGGAAATACGAAGCTTTACATCCTCGTTCAATGCGTTGTAGTGTGTCTCAAATGGTCTTGCTGCGGCACCACCTGCGTTTGAGACAAGCATAGGTGTCTCAACCTCCATGAAATCACGGCCTGCAAGGAAGTTACGGATTTCCTTGAGTATCTGTGAGCGCTTGATAAATACCTCTTTGCTCTCCTGATTCATGATAAGGTCTACATATCTCTGACGGTATCTGGTGTCTGTGTCTGTCAGTCCATGGAACTTCTCCGGGAGTATCTGGAGTGATTTTGAAAGGAGTGTTATCTCCTCTGCATGGATTGAGATTTCGCCTGTCTTGGTTCTGAAGGCGAAGCCCTTTACACCGTAGATATCACCGATGTCTGATTTCTTGAAGTCTGCGTATGAGTCTTCTCCGATATTGTCCCTTGCCACATATACCTGGATATTGCCCTTTAAGTCCTGGATATTGCAGAAAGAAGCCTTGCCCATGACACGCTTGAACATCATACGTCCTGCGATGCTTACCTCGATTGGCTTTGCATCCATGATTTCTCTTCTCTCGTTGTAATCGTTGTTGATTACCTCTCTCTTTGCAGCGTCATCCAAGCCCTCAACATCCGGAGCCTTTCTGTCACCGAGAATCTCAGCCTCATGAGCATTGTAAAGCTCCTTTACATCACTGCTGTGATGAGTGACATTGTACTTTGTAATCTGGAAGGGATCCTTTCCTGCTTCCTGTAAATTCTGTAATTTTTCACGGCGGACCTTAAGGAGCTGGTTTACGTCCTGCTGCTGTCCACCCTTGTTATTATTCTGATTTGCCATTTTTTACCTCTTTTAGTTCTCTTCTGCTCTCTGGATCTCGAGTACCTTGTATGTGAGCTCTCCTACCTGAGTCTCAACAGTTACAGTATCTCCGACTTTCTTTCCAAGAAGAGCTTTACCTACAGGTGACTCGTTTGAAATCTTGCCCTTTAAGCTGTTTGCCTCTGTTGAACCAACGATTTTGTACTCAAGCTCCTCATCAAACTCACAATCTAAGATGCGGATCTTACATCCGATAGAAATCTTGTCAAGGTCAACCTCCTCCTCAACAACAACCTCTGCATTCTTAAGGATTTTCTCGATTTCCTCAATACGAGCCTCGATATCGCGCTGCTCATCCTTAGCTGCATCATACTCAGCATTCTCAGATAAATCACCCTGCTCACGAGCCTCCTTGATCTTCTGGGAAACCTCTTTACGTTTAACAACCTTTAAATGCTCAAGCTCATCCTCGAGCTTCTTAAGACCTGCATATGTCAGAATATTTTTCTTGTTATCCATGATTCTTACCCTTCTATCTTCTTTTTTTATTTTTGATATTTATTGTACTCATCTAGTATATTAACTTCCCACACCAAGGTCTTCAATACCGGAAAGTATACAGTATGTTCCGAAGAAAAATATGAACTGCCACGGAGTCCCATAACACCCGGCAACGGAAACCCGGCAGCAAAGAAAAACCCTCTATCCACGATTCGCACCCGTGGCTAACTTCATATTTTTCTGAGGAATATACTGTATGCTATGCCGGTAACTTCGATAAACTGAATGTGGGAAGTTTCACATACTAAATTTAAAGCCTATTTTAACGCGTGTATTATAATTGAAAATCCCCACGCTGTCAAGGATTTGACCGATTTCAATTTCGAAGCTTCTACTTATACAAATTATACAAAAGCTCCTCAAGCTGTTCTAAGCTCTCCACCGTATTCACTGCCGCGCGCAGCCTTGATGAATGCGGATATCCTGCCGTATACCACGCTGTGTGCTTTCTCATCTCGTGTATTCCCGTGTACTCGCCCTTGAATTCTATCATCATGCGTGCATGGCGCAGTATCATCCGGCGTACTTCCTCAAAGGATGGCTTTTCCTGATGCTCGCCGGTCTCAAAGTAATGCAGTATCTGTGAGAAAATCCATGGATTGCCCTGCGCTCCCCTGGCTATCATAAAGCCGTCGCAGCCTGTCTGCTCCTGCATTTTTATGACATCCTCTGCGCAAAGCAGGTCTCCGTTTCCTATGACCGGTATTGAGACAGCCTCTTTTACCTGCCTTATAATGTCCCAGTCGGCTTTACCGGAGTAGTACTGCTCTCTGGTCCTGCCATGCACTGCGACTGCGCTTGCGCCGCTTTCTTCAGCCACATGTGCCAGCTCTACTGCGTTGACATGCTCATCATCGAAGCCCTTTCGTATTTTTACGGTCACCGGCTTATCTATCGCTTTTACTATGCTCTCTATAATCTGACCTGCAAGAATCGGATTTTTCATGAGCGCTGAGCCCTCACCATTGTTTACGATTTTGGGCACCGGACAGCCCATGTTGATATCCAGTATGTCAAATGGTCTTTCCTCTATCTGCTTTGCTATCTGAGCCATTATCTGCGGGTCTGAGCCAAACATCTGGAGTGAAACAGGCTTTTCTCTTTCATCTATTGAAAGAAGCGACTCTGTATTTTTGTTTTTGTACAAAATTGCCTTGGCGCTGACCATTTCCATACATAAAAGACCGGCTCCCTGCTCCTTGCACAATAAGCGAAATGGCAGGTCTGTCACGCCTGCCATAGGTCCCAGTATCAGGTTGTTTGGGAGTGTCACACTTCCTATCTGAAGCTTTCGTATCTGATGAATATCCATACTATTACTTCACTCCCTTGCGGTTCTGCTTGCGATACACGAGATTTATGCCCTTTAATGTCAGATCCGGATCGTATACATCCACGTTTTCTGTCTCATTGGATATTATTCTGCCGAGTCCGCCGGTCACTACAACCTTTGCATCGTTCATGCCTGTTTCTTCCTTTACCTTGTTGATGATGTACTCTGTCTGTCCTATCTGTCCATACACAAGTCCCGCCTGCATGCTGGTGATAGTGTCCTTTCCGAGGATATTATCAGGCTTTTTAATCTCTATCTCAGGAAGCTTTGCCGCATCCTCCCAGAGTGCCTTGGCTGAGATACGTATGCCCGGTGCTGTGATTCCTCCCATGAAGGTACCGTTTTCATCGACCATATCGTAGGTGGTTGCTGTGCCAAAATCTATGACCAAAACAGGTCCTCCATATAATTCATATGCAGCTACGGCGTCTACTATACGGTCTGCGCCAATTTGCTGCGGATTTGGTGTGGCGATACGGATGCCTGTTTTGATGCCCGCCTCCACGATTATCGGCCTGATATTGAAGTATTTTATTAGGCCATTCTGCAGTGAATGCATGATATTCGGTACAACGGAGCATATGATTGCATCATGTATGTCGTCCATGCCTACCTGATTTCTTTCAAGCAGAGTGCTCAGAAGCATGCCATATTCATCTGATGTACGTGGCATTTTGGTTGTAATTCTAAAGCTCGCTTTTATCCTGTCACCATCAAACACGCCGCATGTTATGTTTGTATTTCCTACGTCCAGTGCTAAGATCATCTGTTATTCCTCCTCGAGTCCTTCTCCCAAAAATACTATGCGATAATACGTCTCTATCGACTCGAGCAGTTCTCTTCGCTCGTTGCGGTACTGCTTTATCTTTAGCACGCTTCCTATCTCGTCATAGAAAAAGTCATTTTCCTTGCAGGATGTTCTGAAATCGAGGTTTCCGTCCTCATCAAACACCAGCTCCAGTATGCCTCCCACATCCTCTGTATACAGGACGCACATGATTTTGAGCTCGTCCCTTATAGTCTGTGGAAGTCCGTTAAAATTCTCGTTCAGATAATATTTTTTCTGATATGCGTTTGACACGCAAAGTACTACCTCTTTAGACATATCCGTATATTCCTCTCACTGATACTTCTCCGCTTGAAACCAGCTTGCGCGATTCCCATGTGTCCACGATCAGCTCGCCCTTAGGCGTGATGCCCATCGCTTTTCCGTCAAACGGCTCCTTCGGATCCAGTACCCTTACTGATTTGTTCCTGTTGACCAACAGCTCATCATACTCCCTGACGAGGGCCGAAAGGTCCTGCGTCTTTAAAAATGTGTCATAATACTGCTCAAAGTATGACATGGTCTCTGCGATTATCTGCGCACGGTGAAATCTTTTGCCACCTGCTTCTATCATGAGTGAGCTCGCCATCTGACTGATTTCCTCCGGAAAGCTCTCATTATGCACGTTGATACCGATACCTACAACAATATGGTTGATGTAGTCAAACTGCGCATTCATCTCTGTGAGTATGCCGCACACCTTTTTGCCGTTTACCACAATGTCGTTTGGCCACTTTATCAGGGCTTCCTCGCCTGTAACGCTTGTTATTGCCTTTGCGACAGCAAGAGCTGCCACAAGCGTGAGCATGGATGCATTGTTTGGATTAATATCAGGCTTTATCATAAGTGTCATGAAAATACCTGTGCCGGACGGCGATACCCAGCTGCGGCCGCGGCGCCCCTTGCCTGACTCCTGCTTGTCCGCTACGACTAAGGTGCCGCTCGGATAGCCTTTTTCGGCAAGCTCCTGAGCCTTGATGTTGGTGGAGTCTATTGTATCAAAATACAGCACTTCCTTTGCCACCCAGTCTGTGTGCATGAGGCTTTTTATCTCCGCCTCTGTCATCAGATCCGGCGCTGCCATGAGCCTGTAGCCCTTATTCTGTTGTGCCTCTATCTCATATCCGGCTTCCTTTAGCTGGTTTATGGCCTTCCACACGGCTGTGCGCGATACTCCGAACCGGTTGCATAGCTCCTGCCCTGAAATATAGCCGTCAGCGCTGCGTAGAAGTCTAAGTATTTCTTCCTTCATACTTTATTCCTTAGCTTTCCGTCAATCTTTTGTTGCGGTCATTGCTTGCCGTACTAGTACATCGAAAAATAAGTTTCTGGCTATATGACGCAGAATGAATTTTCATCTGCAAGGCGGAGGAATGAGGCGTAGCGGTGGCTACGTCGATTGACTACAACGCCGCAGATGGGAAATCAGGCAAGTCATATGGCTGGTTACTTATTATTCGATGTACTAATCAGCAAGTGTTGCACGCATGATAGCCTTGATTGAGTGCATACGGTTCTCTGCCTCATCAAATACCACTGAGCGCTCTGACTCAAATACCTCGTCTGTCACCTCAAGCTCGCTCAGTCCAAACTTCTCATAGACCTGCTTGCCGATAGTGGTCTTTAAATCATGGAATGCAGGCAGACAGTGCATAAAGATTGCGCTATCCTTTGCATTTTCAAATGCTTTTGCATTTACCTGATATGGCTTTAAGTCGTTAATTCGCTCTGCCCATACCTCTTCCGGCTCGCCCATTGATACCCACACATCTGTGTAGATGACATCTGCGTCCTTTGTGCCCTCTGCCACATCCTCTGTGAGTGTGATTGATGCGCCGGTTGTTTCTGCAACGTCCTTACAGTATTTTACAAGCTCATCATTTGGGAAATATTTCTTGTTTGTGCATGCCACGAAGTCCATACCAAGCTTTGCACATGTGACCATGAGTGAATTACCCATGTTGTATCTTGCATCGCCCATGTATACAAATTTCACGCCCTTGAGTCTGCCGAGGTGCTCACGGATTGTAAGCATATCTGCTATCATCTGTGTCGGATGGAACTCATTTGTCAGGCCGTTCCATACCGGTACGCCTGCGTATTTAGCCAGCTCCTCCACGATTTCCTGTCCGTATCCACGGTACTCGATTCCGTCAAACATTCTGCCGAGCACGCGCGCTGTATCGGCGATACTCTCCTTTTTGCCTATCTGTGAACCGCTCGGGTCAAGGTATGTGACATGCATTCCAAGGTCATGTGCCGCTACCTCAAAAGAGCAGCGAGTTCTGGTACTGGTCTTTTCAAAAATCAGCGCTATATTCTTGCCTGTGAGTTCATCATGTCTTATGCCTTTTTTCTTCTTTTCCTTCAGCTCCTGTGAGAGGTCAATCAGATAAGTAATCTCTTCCGGAGTGTAATCCATAAGTTTTAAAAAGTTTCGTCCCTTTAACTGCATTGCTCTTGCCTCCTGGGTTTTATTTGCATCGTTTATAGATGCAGGTTACTATAATTAATATCTGTAGGTTGCTATAATGATGTCATTTTACTCTATTTTGTGGTATGTTGCAAGAGGTTTGAAGCATTGACGCTCTGACTGTAAAACCACGCCGTACAAATAATTAAAGAGGCTGCAAACCAACAAGCTTTGTTGATTTGCAGCCTCTTTGTTATTTCTTTGTATTGGCTGTATATTATCTGAACTTCATATTTCCGATTGATATTCCTGAGCCATGGTCATTGAAGGATGTACATCCTCCTGTGTTGTCCACTCCGGACATTGCCTCCTGTGCTGCACTGTAGCATGAAGAAGAAATGCGTCCGCTAAGCTTTCTTGCGAGCTTTCCTGATGATGCCGGTCCAAACTGGCCTTTCTGGTAAATAACACCTGAGATGCTGTTTGGATATGAGCTACTCTTTACTCTGTTGATGACTGCCGCTCCTACTGCAAGCTGACATTCATAGCTCTCTCCGCCTGCCTCACACTCGATGATTGCTGCAAGCAGTGTCAGGTCATCTGCTCCTGCACTTACCGCCTCGCCCTGTGTGGTCTCTGTTTTCTTTGATTCCTTTGCTGCTTTTGCAGCTTCTTTTGCTGCCTTTTCTTCTGCGGCCTTTCTCTCAGCCTCTTTCTGTGCAGCTATCTGAGCCTGTTCCTCTTCAATTGTGATACCCACTCTTGTGTTGAGGGAACGTGTCGCATAATCTGCTGCGATATATCCTGTCTGTGAATCACAGACTACTGCGATCCAGCCATCCTGTGCCTGTGCTGCGCGGTCCACCTGATAGGTCTTGCCCTGGTCAGCTACCTCTAAGGCCTTGCTGTTTGTATCTGCTGCCTCTCTCACACGAAGTCCGTCTGTATTTACTGTAGCAATTTCTCCGCATCTGTCGTAAGCATAGCTTAGTGCGTCAGTTCCGGTCACACAGTAAGAAACATTAACGTATCCGTCTACATTTCCTGACTTGATGTGAGCCCATGTGCCATCGTTTTCTACGATGTCTGCCACACTTCCTTTATATAGTTTTCCAACAATATCTGACTGTTCATCGGCCTGTGCTCTTACGTTGAGTGATTCTTCAACTTTTGGCATAAGCTTTGTCTGCCATTCCTGCTGCTCCTGTGTGAGCTGTGGCTGTGCCTCCTGCTGTGCATCCTGTGCTGCTGCCACCATCTCAACATTTTCTTTTTCTACTGTAACAGCATTCTCTGCTGTGAGGCTCTTCTCATAATTAAAAAGAGTCGCTGCTACGCCGGCATAACTATTATAACCAGTATGCTCTAAACCAGTGTTTGCTAGCACCTTATCCTCTGCTTTGACCTCAGAGCGTCCGCTGTTAGTAACCGCGGTAACCGTCAGCATAGCGCACAATCCGCAGACCGTAATGCTCTCGATTACTTTTTTGTTTAGCTTCATATAATCCTCCATATGGTGTAGTATATGTTGTTTTTGTTAAGTTTATTACACCTATGTTGCATTTGTTACAACTTTGTTACAATCGGTATAATATCACAGTAATAGCATTTTGTCAAATTTCATGGAAAAATCTCCTGAAGCACCGAAGAAATCACTCCATTCTGATGTGCCTTATGCTCTATCTCCAGCTTGTCGCTTTCGCTTCTCGACAGCTCGTCTATGTAGTCGCTCACCTGTTTTTCTATTTTATAAATCTCGTTGCTCAAAAGTCTTATCCTGTGTGAGAGTGCGAACAAGGTCACAATGACTGTCAGCATGAAAAGTGCAAGCATTATCGCAAGTATGCCTCCTGCCATGATGTCAATATTGTCCATTGATAATTCCATATTAATGTGTCCTCCCTACTATTCTTTTTCCGATACATCATTCAAAATTTAACTTAACCTATAACGCAGGATGATGTACTATTGATTATTATAACCAATTCACTTGAACTTAACAGTTCCTATCGGTCGCAAGTTTCGACATTTGTTTGGTATTGCAGGGCAAACTTTCACCGGTAACTTGGTATTGACTTTTATTGTGTTGAGTATAATATAAATATGAGACAAACAGGAATGCAAGAAAGGATACATATATATGAAGAAAATAGTTATGACAGGCGGCGGTACTGCAGGTCATGTCACTCCAAATATAGCTCTTATGCCGGCACTTAAGGAGGCCGGATACGATATCGAATACATTGGCTCAGTCAACGGAATGGAGAAGGGGCTGATCGAAGCCCAAAAGATTCCTTACCATGGCATTTCATCAGGAAAGCTGCGCCGATACTTTGACTGGAAGAACTTTACAGACCCGTTCCGCGTGTTAAAGGGCTACGGTCAGGCTGTAAGCCTCATGAAAAAACTCAAGCCTGATGTAGTATTTTCTAAGGGTGGCTTCGTTTCCGTACCTGTCGTGCTTGCCGCAAAGCACTGCCATGTGCCTGCCATCATCCACGAGTCGGATATCACCCCGGGACTTGCCAACAAAATCGCCATAAAGGGTGCCAAAAAGGTCTGCTGCAATTTCCCTGAGACCATGAAATATCTGCCTGCAGACAAGGCTGTGCTCACCGGATCACCTATCAGACGCGAGCTTTTTAGCGGCGTTGCGGAAAATGCCATAAAGCTTTGTAATTTTCCTGACCACAATAAGCCTGTAATCCTCATCATCGGAGGAAGCCTCGGCTCTAAAAAGGTTAATGAAGCTGTCCGTGAGATTCTTCCTGAACTACTAAAGGATTTCTATGTAATTCACCTCTGCGGAAAGGGCAATCTGGACAACAAGCTTGCCGGAATCACAGGCTATGCACAGTTTGAGTACGCCAATGCTGAGCTCACCGACATGTTTGCTCTGGCTGACATGGCTATTTCAAGAGCCGGAGCCAACTCCATCTGCGAGCTGCTTGCTCTGCACAAGCCAAACATACTGATTCCTCTTTCTGCTGCTGCCAGCCGCGGAGACCAGGTATTAAATGCAAAATCCTTCAAAAAGCAGGGCTTTTCATATGTCATCGAGGAGGAGGAGCTCACAAAGGATTCTCTGCTTAGCGCAGTAAAAGAGGTGTACGGCAACAGGGATAAATATAAGGATGCCATGGCAAAAAGCGGTCAGATGGATTCCATCGCTACTATCATTGATTTGATTAACTCTCAGGTGAAGAAATCGTCATAGGGGTCAGAGTCTGTTTAAAGCGTCATTGCATATCATAAAAAAGAAAAAGCCCGGATATGAACTACATTTGCATATCCGGGCTTTTTGTTTTTCAATAAAGTGTAACTATTAGCAGCTATTACATGCTCATCTCATCGCAGATTTTCTTCATCTCGTCATCAGTGAACTCCTTATGGTTCCACTCTATGACATTCTTGTTGTCATCTGACTCATATCTTGGAATCAGGTGCATATGGAAATGGAATACTGTCTGACCGGCCACCTCGCCATTGTTCTGTACCAGGTTGTAGCCTTCACAGCCAAGCACATCTTTCTCGTGTGTCATAATCTTCTTTGCAAGCTTTGCTGCCTTGGCAAGTGTCTCATCCTCAATCTCAAAAATATTTGCATAATGCTGCTTTGGAAGGATAAGTGCATGTCCCTTTGTAGCAGGACTTGCATCGAGTATTACCTTGAAATCATCATCCTCGTAGATTGAATTGGTCGGGATATCCCCATTTGCCAGTTTACAGAAAATACAGTTGTCATCTTTCATCTTTATCACCTCATATATATAATTATTTTGTAACTGTTCAGAATCAAAAAGCCCATTAAAACGGAAATATCTGATCAAGCATGCATCTTCCATCATAAAAAATATTTATCTTCATGCAGCTTCTCCTACAATTAATTTCTAGTTGATACTATATTTATTATATCTCTTTTTGCGATATAAAACAATTGAAATAACAAATCCACCTGCGAGTCCGCCTCCATGAGCCCAGTTGTCCACTCCCTGCGTTGAAACTCCATAGTATATCATGAGTATAACCATAAATACAGCCTGCTGTCTGCTGATGCCCTCATAAAAGCCTCTGTTTACTATAACTATCCACACAAGTGCTCCCACCAGACCAAATATCGCCCCGGAGGCGCCTGCCGATACCGCAAAGTCATTATTATAAAGCATAACGATGTACGATAATACACTTCCACACATGCCTGACACAAGAAATGTAATCAGAAGCTTCACATGCCCCATAGCCTTCTCGACTATCTGACCGACAGCGCCTAAAACCACCATATTGTTAAGTATATGCATCAATCCAAAATGCATAAACATAGAAGTGAGCAGCCTCCAATACTGGCCATCCTTTATATACTCAGGGTACATGGCTCCGTGGGCAGCCATATACTGTGCATCAAGTGTGCTGCCTGATAAACTCATCAGCACAAAAACTATTATATTTACCACTATTATGCCAATTGTCATATATGGTTTATCATCAAGTCTTTTTATATTCTGCAAATCTGTGGGGTCTCCTTAATTTTCCTATTAAATACTTTTTCTTATTATAAATTTTAAGGAGCTTATTTGCAACAATTATACAAACCGGTACTTAACATCGGCAAATCTGATGATATCATTTGACTTGAGCTGCTTCTTCTGCTTGTACGCAAGCACCTCATTATTCACAAAGGTTCCATTTGTGGAGTTTAAATCCTCCAAATAAAATTCCTGGTTTTCTCTATTTATAACTGCATGAAAATGACTTATTGTATCCTTGCCTATTACTGCATCGGCCTCATCGCCCTGACCAATACGCGTACAATCTTTGTCTATTATTATGTTACTGCGGTTTTCCATGCCCTCATACAAAAGCATGCCCTGTGGGTGCTCCCTGTAATCGCTCAGACATACAGTGGGGTGTATCTGACGCGGTACAGGCTCCGGTGCAGCCTCTGAGCTTGGATGTATAAGCATGGTGTCATCTACCTTTTCACGATTTTCTTTTCGTTTTTCTTTTTTAAACCATTTTCTGTTTATGTCCGGTTTTTTAGGCTTTTCTATCGCTGACGTCTGCTTCTTTCGCTCTGGCAGCCTGATATCCAGCTGCTCCAGAAGATACACCCGAAGCTTATCGTACAGTGTAGGCTTTATCTGCTCCTTAGGCTCCTCTACTCTGACCTGTGGCTGTGAAATCGGCGCAACCACCTCCTCCACCGGCTTTTCTGCCACCTTTTTCTGTCGCTCCTCGATTATGGCATTTCTAATATCAGCGATACTGTAATTTCCGTTTATTGTTTTCTCATATATGCCATATGCTATATGTATCGCTTCAGCATCACTGTGGTCAAGTTTCGTTAGCATATACTCCATTAGATGTTGGAATGTAGTACACATAGTCTTCATCTGTGCCGGGTATGCTGTGAAATATATTTCCTCATCCTGATTTACCCCTTTTATGTGTATTAGCTGAGGATCGAGTGCCAGGCAGTCTGTGCCTACAAGATGATTCTCCAAAAGCTCCATCTTGTTACAGATACTCACCACAAGCTTTTCAAGAAACTCAAGCTTTATATCATTATACTGGCAGCGCATTTCCAAAGACTGAACTCCGGATATATCATACCAGTACTGCCCTTCATTATTCACATAACACTTCTCCATCTTCAGAAAGCCCGGAATATTGTTTTTCAACAATATCTTTTCATCTAACGGCTTCACCTCGTCACAACGCAGCTTCATAAAGCTGCCTGTCATCTTTCTTTCATATACTATTTCATTAGAATTCATTTACAACCTCTTTCAAAACCTGATAATTATAGAAATCATCCACCAGCCACATATCAGTAGCATACTCATAAGAGCTGTCTGCTTTCATTTCGTTATACAGCACAAGCCCCATCTTCATCGCTATCGCAAGCATAACAATAAATATAGGTATAATAATCGCACCTTCCACTGTATAACTGCCTTTTAGTCCATAAGATAAATCTACATTTAATTTATTTCCAGTCACATAAACACCTCCGTCAGTCCATATCCAAGCAGTAGGAATGGTGTAAATGCAATCTGCTTCTTTCTTCCAGCCCTGCCTGATGCAATTAAAATAACAGAGATTGTTCCCGCTATTGTCAGTCCCATCACCATAGTGCTGCACACTATGTCAGCAGTCACAAACAATCCCATAAGCGTCACAACAACTGCATCTCCATAGCCTATCTGCTCTCCTGTAAGAAACGCAGCTGCCATAAGCACTATACCGGGAATCAGGGCAACAGCCACTGATATAATTGACTGCTTCGCATAAAAAGAGCTTGCAATACCTACAATCCCCATTACTACCAATACAACTACCGGTATCTTTTTGGTTGAAAAATCAATTATACTGATTATTCCAAGTAAAATGATAAGCTGTATCATGTTCCTTCTCCTTTACATTTACTGCACAGATTTTTGCCATTTACCTCCGATTTGTGCACCTTGTGTACTGTCCGCTTAAGCTTACTACATCCAAGCTTTCCGTGATAGCTCGTGCCATAGTCTGTTATAAATACCGTCGAGGTTTTTGTTTTTTTATCCGCTGCACAGTAGCATGCGTGGTATTTCCTACCATCTTTGTTTCTGCTTGCCCCCACCTGTGACCATTTAATGCTCTTTATACTTAAATCCAGGTAGTTGCACTGCTCGGACAGGTGATAAACACTACCATAGTCAGTATAGAACACATATGGGTCCGTCTTTTCACCGGGATTTTTGCCTGTCCATTTTCTGCTGTTGCTATAATCCTCTATCCATATTCCATCTACCGTAAAAAAGCTCACCGGAAGCTTAACCTTGTACTTTGCCTTAAGCGAGACATCATCACCATCCATACTTGAGCCAAGCAGTGACACTCCATACCTTCCACCGCTCACGTATGTATCAATGTGCTTCGAGTCAGATATTTGGCTCCTGAATAGTACCTCTGCTGTCGCCACTGAGACAACGGACGAATCATTTGCACTGCTCGCTAATGCACTCATCCTGGATGAATAATACAGAGCAGCCTTCACCTGCGACTCCACCTGAACCACCCTGAAGAAAAAAAGTATAAATACAAAAAAGCCTGCTACAAGCGGAAATATTACCGCGGCCTCAAGTGTATATGACGCTTTCAGGCAGGTGCATGAGGGCATCTTTTGAGAACTATCATCGCCTGGGAGTTTGGCCTTTCTATAAAGTTTTTTTATGTGGAACTTTACTTTATTAACAAAAGACACCTTCATACACCTGCCTTTCTTATTTTCCTTCTTATTTAGTCAGCGTCCATAATAGGAATACTTTGCCTTATTTTTAATGGTATACTCGTTATCTGCCCCATCTAAAAGATTCACAAAGCATAAAAATATGCCATGATATTTGTACCTTACATCTGCACTAAGCTCACAGATTGCATTGTCCATCCTAAAGCTTTCATGCGCACCGGTCATACGCACTGTAGCCTCCTGCACATCCATCGAGCGATACGCTATATTTTTCATGCTCTTTGTAAAAAGCAGCATACCCAGATATGATTTGTAGCCTATTCCTTCATTTGAGCTTTTTGCCTTCACCTGCCCTGTGAGCATGCTTGTCATGCCATACAGACTCGATGTCCATGACGTATCACTTTTTATCAGTGGAATCTTATCCCCATCCAAAAGTGCCCTTAAATCCAGCACACTTTCACAGAATGCCCAGGCCGCCAGAATTCCCTTTTCCACCCCTTCAATTACCTCCGGTGTCAGAGTAATTCCACCGATAATTGCAGCAAGAGCCATCGCCTGTGCCTGCTTTGATGCGCTTCCTGCCAGGTATGCCATATTGGCAGCCGCACGCAGAGCCAGTATTTCTGCTATAACGATCTTCAGATTATCCTTATCACTCGCTCTGCCTCCTATGATGTACTCCACCTCATAGTTAAGGGCATGATTGGGATTTGTATCAGTGTAACAGCTCATATATGTCAGAATATACTGCTGCATAAGTACTTTCGCATACCAGTCATCACTACTTTCAGACCACCCCCCTGTTCCTTTATGCAGACTTCGCCCGGACACTCTGGCTGATGTATCAATACTGTTTCCTGACACCGTACTCTCATCAACCACCTGCGATAATATGCCTGATGCCTTTACTTTCTGCACCTTGACCAGCGGATTTTCTATTGCATTACCGCCTTCTGTGCTTTCTGCCTTACTTTCTGACGTCTGCTTTGCTTTCGAAACCGATGAAGGAGCACTGTAAGCTCTTGGCGGTGACGACCTCGCTATGCTTTTGCCTCCGCCTTCATGAGCTGCATTATCCTTTAAGGCTTTTAACGCACTATCTATTTTACTGTCATCATACTCACCCGCAGACTTGTTTTCATTCAATGAGCTATACTGACTGTAAAGATTTTTGACTGTTTCATAACCAATATTTTTCTTCATATATGAGACAACCGCATTTGTATACACATCACCACCATCATCCGTCATAAGCACATATTTCATGGATTCGAGCTCATCCATTGACAACCTTAGCATACTGGTGCCGTTTACAATAGTACCCCCGGCAAAAGCTCCTGAATCGCTTATCTTAAAATTGTCAGTCGTAAGCTTCTTCATATACGACTTGACATTTTCGATATCCGCATTGCCCATTGCGTCACTTCCGGCGTCATACGCTAACAGATGGTATTCATCCCACAATGGTCTGCAATACTGTGCAAAAACTGACTCTGCTACAGCCTCTGAATTCATGCATGCTATATTGGTAAGTGTCAGATTCCTGCCGGCTTCCAGTACAGTAAACAGAAACTGTGACACCAGCATGAGAAGCATTGTGGCAAATATCGTTATACTGCCTCTCACACTTTACCAGCCTCTCTTGAGATTGTCTGAAAGATATTGTTTACAAGTGTTGTAAGCTGCTTCTTAAAAATCAGCACCAGACCGATTAACACAACCATTATCAGTATCATTTCCACTACTCCTGCGCCATCCTCATCTAATAAAAAATTTTTAAATCCTAACATAATTTTTCCTTTCTATATCTTAAAATCAATGATTGCGGGTGCTATTACTATTGCTATGACTATAGCCATCATAAGCATCATCGGCATAAGCATTTTGGTGCCGGCCTCTTCACCCAGCTTTAAGGCTAAAAGCCTCCTCTCATCAAATGCATCCTCCGATTCCTTCTCGAGCATTTCACATACACCCTTACTTCCTTTGTGAATACTCTGTAAAATAATGCGTACAAGCTTCTGATAGCATGGCAGCTTTACTCTTTCCGCAAAATCTGCGTATGCTTTTCTGCCTGTCACGCCATCTGAGATTTCTCTCTCCGTCACAAGCATTTCCTCGTAAGCTGGCATAATATTCTTATCATTATTTTTCCGCTCATCGAGATAACGGGCGGTAATCCTATTCCATGCCTGCTCCACAGTCATTCCTGAACCCATCAAAACAGCCATTTTGCTGACTATCTCCGGATATTCGAGCTGCAGTTGTATATTTCTCTCCTTCTGCGCCGTCTTCTTTTTTTCCTTTTTCTCAAGCACCAGAAGAACTATAACAACAACTTCAAGCATGGCTATTTTAGCTGCAGTATTGCTTTTTTCCTGCGACCAGCTAAGCTTTACTCCATCTACCTCATCCGGCAGTGTAAGCTTTTTAGTGCCTGTCTTTGACATCTCACTGTCAATATGTCTGTTGATACTCTTTATGAGACGCTCGCCCGCGTCCAGTTCATCCGGAAATACCACAAATGAGAAATCATACAGCTGTCTGTGTTCGCCACAGGAAAGCTCAACACTTGCACTAATCAGCTTTCCCTGTTCATCATCAGCCTCCTCAAATGCATCCTGGTTCACATCTCCATTAATATCAACCACATCATAGTCACTCAGTGTCCACTCTGCCTCCACAGCTCCTTGGGCATATGCTTCCTTCATATTTATATGTCCTCTGACCTGCTCTACACTCTGGCCTTTTTCGCAAAAGCTGTCGTCTATCTCGTTTTTTGCCTGTGTAAACAGCTCGTTCGCCTGTTTATCTGAAGGCTGCTCCTCCTTCAGCTTCAGCTGATAGCTGTAATCCTCGTCGAGTCCATCCGCATTCAGCACCAGGTCATATACTGCATCTCCATCACCTGTATCATTGCGTATAAGTGTATTATCAGTTATAGCATTTGACGACATGTCCATGATAAAAGCAAAAACTAAAACTATAACAAATAATGCTGCTATTCTAAGCCTCTTTCCTCCCGTCATATGCCTATTCCTACCTGTAAAAATTTCTTTGCCAGTTTAATTGCCCCTGCATAGGCTAAAAGACAGGTACTCATAAAGATTACCCCGATCAGGTTTCCATATAGTGCAGACATATAATCTCTTGAAGACAGCTTTAAAAATGCCAAAAGAAATATCGGAATATAGTTCATAGTCTTTTGCTCAAGTCTTTTGGCAGAAACCGCAACCTCTATCTGTCGGTTGGTATCATACTTTGTCCACATCCTGTAAGTGGTAGACTCTATGATATCCACAAATCTGCCGCCGCTTCTCTTTGCAAATGAGAAAATATCAGAAAAATTGACTATATCCTCCAGACCGCTTCTATGAGCAAATTCTGACAGCACCGCCTCAAATGTCTGATTCATCTTTATCTGCCTGTTCATCTCCTGTATCTCAGACAGCATAAGCGAATCATTCCCATACATGAGCTCCATCTCTTTTTCAGCCTCCTGCCATGCATTCTCCACAGAGTATCCGGCCAGCATATTCGAGCTCAATACCTTAAGTACATTCATAAACTCTTCATTTAGTTTTTCCTTTTGTCTTCTGACACCCTCCTGCCTGCACAGCTTTGCACAATACGCAAACACCGCTGGAAAAGCAATAACAACAATAGGACTGTCATAAAACAAATATGCGATAATCACTGTGGCAGCCATACTTTTTATGAAAACAATCCCCCAATCCTTTGTGGACATGGAATATCTGCTGTAATCCATATAATCAAACCCTTCATAACTGTTCAGTAACATATATTCCTATACTGACAGCTACAGCCTTTCTTACTTTAAATGCCACATAACAGCCTATACACTAAGCCCTGCTGCCATAAGCTTGTCGGTGTGGCAAAGTGTCCCTGCTTTCTTTAAAAAGCCCTGTATCCTCCCACTGTCCAAAACAGCGGTTTCCTCAAAACGATACAGCGTATGCAGCACAATTTCACCATCCATAAATCCATCCACCTCTGATATCTCAAGGACTCTCCTGCTTTTATCCCTCAGCCTGCCAAGCTGGACAATAATATCTATTCCGGATGCTATCTGCTGCCGTATCGCATTGAGTGGGAAATCCTGACCTTGAAGCACCATAGTCTCAATTCTTGAAATGATATCATGTGGTGAATTGGCATGGCCGGTGGACAACGAGCCGTCATGTCCTGTATTCATAGCCTGAAGCATATCAAGCGCCTCTGCACCTCTGCACTCGCCCACTATTATCCTGTCCGGTCTCATACGAAGAGCCGTCCTGATAAGATCTCTTATTGTAATTGGAGTAACCCCATCGGTATTTGCATTTCTTGTCTCAAGCCTTACTATATTTTTAGCTCCCAGAAGCTGCAGCTCCGCTGAGTCTTCAATTGTAATAATTCTCTCATCATCAGGAATATATTGTGACAGAGCATTCAGGAAGGTCGTTTTCCCGGAGCCTGTACCACCGGAAATAAATATATTGTATTTGGCCTGCGTCAGTATCTGTAGAAGCCTTGCCACCTCCGGCGAGAGAGCTTCTATCTCAACAAGCCTCTCCATGCTCATAGGATGCTCCGGAAACTTTCTGATTGATACAGCCGAGCCGCCTATAGATATGGGGTTTAACACTATATTTACCCTGGAGCCGTCACTAAGCCTGGTATCAACTATCGGTGATGCCTGATTTACAACCCTGTTATGGCGTCCCACAATCTGCTGTATCACATCCTCCAGCTTCTCTTCAGATGAAAAATGACCCTTGAACCTTTGGATTCTTCCGGCTTTTTCATAGAATATATCATTTGGACCGTTTACCATAATTTCAGTCACATCCCTGTCATCCACCAGCTCCTGCAGCACATCAAGCTTACGAAGAGAGTTGAATATGGTGCGCTCAAGCTCAGCTCTATCCTTTATAGTCATTGGTCTGTCGCGTGCCTCTCTTGAAACCACGCTTCCGATTAAATCACATATTTCCTCATCACTCAGCTCTCTGGACAAATCCATTTCAGAAAGTATAATATCTCTTATTCTCTGTCCAAAATCATCCAGCACACGAAATCCCCCGAGTCATGTTTCTTATGACATCTCCAAACTCATTCCACTTCCACAGCTCTACAAGCTTATCACATGTAGATACCGGTGTCGTGATGACCGGAGGCTCAATCAGCTTAATCCTCTCAACTACATTGCTTAAGCCTCTTTCAATCAGCTCCTCTGTAAACTCGTACTCTCTCCACTGGCTGATTCCGCCTTTTTTCTGTACCAGATAGATATCACTGCATCTGTCAAGAATATCAAAAAAGCCCTTAAATCTTGTTCCCATATTGAGAACTATGCAGTCATAGTGCATTTCCTTGCCAAGCATCTGAAGCAGATTGTTGCATATTACCGTATTTATTTCACACAGACACTCTGTATTTTCAATCGGATATACATAATCCAGCTTATGCTTTCTTCCGATACAGCTGTTTATCCTGTTGGTCGAGTATCGTCCGGATTCGGCCATCACCAATAGCTCGTCCAGATTATGCTCCACACTCTGCTCAAGCATCCGCGATAATCCACTATTCTCCTGAAAATCCATAAGCAGTACCTTTTCATTTTCACTCAAAATAGAAGACAAAGTCATCGCAAAAGGCATCTGATACTGATTATCAGCAAGTGAATACACGCTTATAAGCCTCGTCTGACCTATCAAAGAGCCCTCACTCTTAAGGTCTCTCACCTCACCGCCCACATGCTTTAAAATCTCTTCCACTATGCGGTTTACTTCCTGATATTTTTCCACAAAGTATATACCCTCCTCACTCTCAATAGGTGTTTCCTCAACAATCTGTATCAGTGGGATATACTTGTTATTCCACTGGTCAAGCTCACTTGAAAGCATAATATCTATCTCGCCCTCTAAGTGTTCCAGCTGCTCTTTCATGGTATACATATGTATCTCCAGCTGATCCTTATAATGATTCATGAAATAGCATGTCAGTCTGTCGCCATATTCTGAATCCTCAATATAAATTCCTAGTCTGATTTTTTTCATCTATGGTACTTTAACCCTCCTTCCATCACCTCATGCCGTAAAACCATATATCTGCCATGGCTGTTCCCAAAAGCACGTATACCGCGAAACTAACAGCTTTCCCCTGTCCGCGGTACCGCATAAATCTGCCACACAGTATACCGTTTAAGTATAAAAATCCATCCCTCATACGCACAAAGAGCTCCTTTTTAAGCACCATACTTATGAGACCATATCCCGCTGCCGCCACAAAAGCGGCTGCCATGCACAAGGCGGTAAATCTTAAATTTGTAAATGCACATACTACTGAAAATAACTTGATATCCCCGGCTCCTAAAATGCCTGAAAGATATAAGAAATATAAAATGACAACCGGAAAAACTATATCTGGAAGAAACCAGATGATGCTCGCTACCTTGCCCCCCACTAAGCGAAATAGAAACGCACAACCAAGTCCCGTCAGAATCAGCCGGTTACTGATTCTATAATTTTTGAAATCCCCAATTGCTGCTACTGTAAGCAGTATATACAGCATGAGGTGTGATATTAATTTCACAATCACTGTATTTTCATCACCTCTCCTTTCGTGAGACGAATTATAACAACGCACTCCTGATTTTGTCTATAGCTTTTTTTAAAATAAATACTTTTTGTTAGTTATCCACAAAATGCAGCTAAACCCAACACATTAATCCACAGTCAAAACCTTGATTTTACTGGTTTTTCACATGTCAAAAGCACTTTTTACAAAATCTGTGAATAGAAGAAACTCTTTTGCTTATACTTGTATTAAGACTTATTTTGTTGGAGGAATTCATGAAATTATTTAAAGAAACGCCTGTAAATGACGGTTACAAGACCTTACAGGATGACATCAGGAAAACAACAGATGAACTTCAAATTGTATACACTAACCTGGAAAATGTGGTTGAGCCCGATTTAATTGACTACTACATCTATCAGGCCAAGGCTGTTTCCATGCGGTATAAATTTCTATTAAACTGTGTCAAGCGGCTTAATGAGGTTTAATGAGGCTTAATGAACTAAAAAAGAGGCCTCTTGCAGTATGAGTACAGTGGATAAAGCTGTCCTGCGAGAGGATACTTAAATTCAAGTGCCGCCTGTACATCCGACACTCCCTTTCTCAAGGCTTCCCTGTCCTATGACACGAGGGCAGTTTTCTTCAATTCATTTTTCATTGCTTATTACCTCGACAATAGTGAAAGTACCTTCTCAAAAAAAATCTTTATAGTATAATTTGCAATTAAATGCAAATCGTATTATAATAGGCACATTAAAAGACTAATAGGAGGAAACAATAATGGCTAGAGTTACTAAGGACACTATGATTGGTGATCTTCTTCAGATTGACCAGAACGTGGCACCATTACTTTTAAATATCGGCATGCACTGTCTCGGATGCCCATCATCACAGATGGAGACAATCGAAGAGGCTGCTATGGTTCACGGACTTGACCCGGATGATCTTGTCGTTGAAATCAACACATTCATCGATCACGACCTCGGTTAATTTACGAAAAGACGGCTTGCTTATGCAGGCCGTCTTTTATTTGCAATCAATATTCTGTTAAAGTACTGCCAGCGTCTGGAGGGCAGCTTCTTCAATAATCACATTACCATGCTCCTTGAAAAATGCTTCATTGGCAGGCACATAGTTCTTCTGATATGCGTACTCTGAAATAATATTGCACACTTTGTTGAATTCCTTCGGAGTATGCTCACTCTTGTGGGCCACAAGATAGTACTTATTGCTTGAAGCGTCGCGGTATAAGTCATTTCTGCCGCTGTAAAAGCCGTCAAGCACATGCGAAATCCTGCGCACATCATCAAATTTATCAAAAACAAACAGCTTGACCACGTCAGCCTCAGCCTGTTCTTCTGTAATATCATCAGTGCTCTGCTCACTATCAGCTGTCTTCTCATTTTCCTTCTTGATACGCTCAAACAGCTCCAAAATATCAGCAGCTCCCTTTATCACCGGAGGCTGTCCTGCATTTCCTAAGTCCGTAAAGTCGTCATCTGCCTCTGAAAACTTTGAAAATCTGGTGTCAAGCTCATCCGGATATTCAACCTTTGTGATGATAAGCACTATAGACTCTGATGGCAGTGGAATAGCCTCCACCATGAGTGGAATATCATTTGTTTCAAAGCCAAACTCGTAATTGGCCTGCTCTACCATATCTTTAAAAAGGCTTTTCGCCTTCGCTGATCCATATGCCAGTTCGCTTATTTTTATATGTCTGTCCTCAAGATCCTCTCTGGTAAGAGTACAGCGGATCTGATTATCATTTACCTTCTCAATTTTCATATTTTTCACATCCTTTTCCGAAAATATCCGTGTAAATCGTAAAACTATTATAATAAACACCTGTCATATTGTAAAGCGCGAGGCCTATTAAAAAAAAATAAAAAAAGTGTTGCAATTATTTTACAGGTATGTTATAAGTTATCCATGAGATGTGCGCTCGACCCAAAAGGAGCGTATGAAAAATACAAATCATTCTTTGTTTGACAAATATGAGATGATTAAAGATCTCGGAACCGGCAGCTCCGGTAGCGTTACGCTTGTCAGACACATATCTATGGATCAGGAGAGAGCTCTAAAGAAAGTTCCTAAAGCTTCTGCTTTCGCCGAATCCGCATTATCAGAAGCAAGACTACTCAAGTCTCTTGAGCATCCGTCTATACCACGTATATTTGACTTCGAAGAGGACAATGCTTTTTACTATATCGTTGAGGAATATATCGACGGCGAGACATTAGATTCATTTTTGCTTCATCAGCAGTTAATTTCCCCAGGTTTATTTTTTAATATTTGTGAACAATTATGCAATGTTTTTATCTATCTGCATACACAGATATCTACTCCCATTATTTACAGGGACCTTAAACCGGAGCATATTATAGTATGCCACAATAAGCTTAAGCTTATCGATTTTGGCGTATCGGCATATGTTATCCAGGATGGAAATAACTTCAATCACTATGGGAATATAGAATTCTCTGCCCCCGAATGCTTTACCGAGGATACAATTACACCGGCGGCAGACATTTACAGCTTAGGTCAGCTTCTGCAGTATATACTGACCTTTACCCCAGACAGCTTTTCCCATAAGTTTCAGCATATTATCCAAAAAGCAACAACATCTGATGCATCACTGCGTTACGTGACTGTCGCAGAGCTATATCAGGAAATACAGGAAATTCAAAAATTAACCGGTCAGCCACATCTCATACACAAAATAGCAGTTTTAGGCAGTCACAGAGGCTGCGGCTCCACCCACGTGGCCGTTTCACTCACCTGCGAACTCAATATCCTTGGATATCATGGTATCTACATAGACTCAGCAAAAAGCGTACTTTGCCATGGTAATCACGACGGACTGCAGATTTTTAAGCAGAAAAACGGATATTATTATTACAAAAGCTTTCAGGGCATACCCGACTACAGTGACGGTATACAGTTTAATATTCCAAAGGATGCTATACAGATATACGACCTTGGCACTGATGTGTGCAACGAGAAAATATATGACATGGATCTCGTATTATATGTATGTAACGGCAGCTTTTGGCACCTGAATGATATCTACAGGAATCATTCTATTATCAAAAAAATGACAGCTTCCCTGAGTGTTATATGTAATATGTGCAGCAGACAGGATGCCTCCGCGATTGCGGCACTACTTAATTGCAGTGTTTATCACTTTCCTTATGACAGCGATATGTTTAAGAGCTCAGTTAAAAAGGAAACGCTGATTCAAAAGCTGTTAGAACTAAAGGGAGGAGCATCACTATCAGACACTTTAAAAGGATATTTAAGAAAGTCCATTCTGCACCACAGTTAGTTGGGGTCTGTGGCAGCGTTCACAATGTAGGCACAACACATATAAGCCTTGCTCTTTGTAATTATATGAGCAATAAATGCATGTATAGAACCGCCTATGTTGAGCTGAATGGTACACACGAAATTCTTTCACTGTCAAAGACAGCAGACGAAAAGGTTTTTACTTATAAGAATGTAGATTTCTTTCCTCACGCAGTCATGTCCACACTAACTGAGATTTTAAACATGAGATACGAGCGTGTGATTATTGATTTCGGCATACTTAATCCAAACACCTTAAAGGAATTTATGAGGTGTGACGTAAGAATCGCTGTGTGTACAATAAGTAAATGGAACCGGGGCGCTTTTAACAGAATTATCGAGCTATTCAATTCAAACAAAATAACTGATTCAGAAAGCGTAAAAATATTGTTTAATCTCGTGGAAAAGAAAAAGACAATTAACCATAAACATTTTAAGTATCCGGTGGTAGGCTTTCCTTACTTAGAGGACCCGTTCCTCATCAATACCAGCCTGTTTGGCACTCTGGATAAGATATCAGAAAGGAATTAATATCACGATGCAAAATGACATCTTTAACCAGCTGTTTATCAATTTTATGTCCGAAGCCTTTGGAGGGCTTATACTTTTAATGCCACAGAGCGCTTCATGACATAGGGCCATTTGTTACTTATCAGTTTTTACTCATAATCATTATATATAGACGGAGGTATTTTTATAGAAGAATAAACTATATTTATATATTGGAATTTTTACAGATATTTTATCAAATTAAACGAAACTAGAAATCAGCAATTAAATTGGGTGTGGAAAGCTCCGGAAATATCATTTTCTATAAAAAATCATTCATTACCGATTAATATCATTTTTATTACTCTGCAGAAATCGATGTCAGCATATTTTTGGTCCTTTACCCCGTTTAAATGCAAAAAGACAACCAAAAGACATATTTTAAAAAGAAAAGCTATGTGCGCGGGGGAAGCTTTTGCTCCTTCCGCGCCAAAATGCATAAACATATTTCTTAATTTATTACAAATTTATTTCATATTATTTGAATATGCTATTTCACAATGGTATAATTAGCTTAAGCAATTTCGACACCAAATAATAGGAAAGGATTTTTACACATGAAAAAGAAATTATTGCCTGCACTTATAGTAACCGGACTTATTATCCTCGTTGTAATAATAATGGGTATAACTGCTCTTATCAATAAATACACCCCTACGAAAAAGACAGAGGATCTTAAAGAGTATTTCAATATCTCTTCTGATGATGAGGCTGCTCTCATTGTAGATAATGAGCTATCCGATTACAAGGCTAAAATAATAGATAAAAAAATATACGTTGATTACAAATTTGTTCACGACTCATTAAATTCCAGATTTTACTGGGATGCAAATGAGAATGTGCTTCTTTACACAACCGCATCTGATATCATCTCAGCGGCGGCTGACAGCAATAGCTACAGTGTCACCAAGCAGACCAATGACTTTGGCTATCCGATTGTAAAAGCCACCTCTGACTCTGCGCTTATCGCTTTAGACTATGTAAAACAGTACTCCAATATCACATTTAAGTCATATGATGACCCGGCACGCATCGTCATCACAAGCAAATGGGATGAAATAGACAGTGCAACTGTCAGCAAGCCTACCCAGGTCCGCGTGAAGGGCGGCATAAAGAGCCCTATTCTAAAAGAGGTGAAAAAGGATGACAAGATTACTATTCTTGATTCCGGTGACAAATGGGATAAGGTTGCCACTGAGGATGGTGTTATTGGATATATAAAGCGCAAGGCTCTGTCCGAGAGCAAAAAAACTAAGCTTACGAATCCTGACTATGAGGAAGAGACCTTTACGCATATCAAGAAGGATAAGGATATCTGTCTTGCCTGGAATCAGGTAACAAGCCAGTCAGCAAACAGTAAAGTGCCCCAGGTAATTTCATCAACCAAGGGCATAAATGTAATGTCACCAACTTGGTTTTATTTAAATGACAACAACGGTAATCTGGCAGATATAGCAAGCAAGGATTATGTCAGCTACTGCCATTCCCAGGGCATCGAGGTATGGGGACTGTTCAGCAACTTAGAAAATACTGATGTAGATGCAGCATATGTGCTCACACATACATCCACGAGAACTACCCTTATCAATCAGATTATGTCGGCTGCATTTAACTATGAGCTTGATGGTGTAAATATTGACTTTGAAAATATCACAGAAGCAGCATATGGAGACTCTTACATCGAGTTTATCAGAGAGCTCTCCATAAAGTGTCACAATAACGGTATATCACTTTCAGTTGATGTCACAGTACCTGCCAGCTTCAACAAGTTCTTCAATCGCTCTGATATGGCAAAGTTTGCCGATTATATTGTGATTATGGGATACGATGAACACTATAAGGGCTCTGATGCCGGCTCAGTTTCTTCCATTCCGTGGGTAACTGAGGGTGTTGAATCCACTCTGAAGGAGGTTCCCGCTGACCAGATTATTCTCGGCATGCCTTTTTATACCAGAATATGGGAGCTCACTCCAAAGGAGGACGATGATGCCGTAACCGATACCGAGGATCAGTCAAAGTACACCGTTGCCTCACAGGTATATAGTATGGACGCAGCTGCAGCACAGCTTGCCACAAACAATGCCACTGCTGCTCTTGATGAGAAATCCGGTCAGAACTACGCTGAGTGGTCTGCATCCAACAAGCTGTACAAGGTATGGCTCGAGGACAGTACATCTTTAGAGAAAAGGCTCAAGCTCGTCGACGACAATAAGCTCGCCGGTGCAGCATTCTGGAAGCTTGGCTTTGAGAATTCATCTGTCTGGGATACTGTTATAAAATATCTGGACTGATTACTTAAGGCTTACTGAAAGAGGCCGTACCCTTACAGATACAGTCTAACTCAGTACCTTTTATAGGTTATAAATGATATCAGCCAATCATATAATATACAAACACACCCGATGCCTTCTATGTGCATCGGGTTTTTTATAGGTATCTTATATGAAAAAATATATGTACATTATCAAGAAAAACAAATACTGTCTTATTTTAGCTCTCTTTATTCTGTCCTTCTACCTCGGAAGAGGTGTCTGCGCTCTTGCAAAAAACACCGGCAAAAACACTAATTCAACTGTTATTGTAATAGACCCGGGCCATGGTGGAAGTGATCCCGGTAAGATTTCCACCTCCGGCGTCATGGAAAAGGATGTCAACCTGAGTATTGCAATGGCTCTTAAACAACTGTTTGAAAACAGAGGCTTTACTGTTGTCATGACCAGAACCACCGACTGTGACCTCGCCCCGGATAATTCCAAGCATCCAAAGACAGATGATCTGACAAAGAGAACTGCCCTGATGTCTAAAAGCAATGTGGCAGTCAGCATCAGTATACATCAAAACAGCTTTGAGGACAATTCAAGCTGCGGTCCACAGGTATTCTATTATGAAGCCTCTGATGCAGGAAAAGAGCTCGCATCCTCTGTTCTTGGAGCTCTAAACACTTCTCTTTGTGTCGCAAAGCCACGAAGCATTAAGCCCAATAAAGAATACTTTATACTTAAAAAATCCACATCCCCGACCGTAATCGTAGAATGTGGATTCTTGAGTAATCCTGCTGAGACACTTCTTCTTACTGACAAAAACTATCAGGATGACCTGGCACATGCAATATATATCGGTGTTACAGACTATCTTGCGCAATCACCCTCTGGGCATTTACAATAAACTGCTCTGCGGTCCTTTACCCTGCTGTTTACCGGTATATTAGTATTTAAATACAGCAACTCCGTAAGGCGCAAGTGGATAAGCAAATGAAAATGGTCTGCCGTCACACTCTGATTTGACTGCCTTATAGTCCAGCTTCTTATATGACTGTTTTGCTGCCTTGCCTCTGCCCTTTGCAGCCTTCTTTACAGGCTCTTTTACCGTTTTTCCGGTAAACTTAGGATCCTCACTATCTAAAACGAGCTGATATGTCTTGTGCTTTGGCACTCCGACTCTGTAATCAGGTCTCTCTACCGGTGTGAAATTGATGACAAAGAGCATATTATTCTTGCCATCCTTGCTCTTTCTGATAAAGCTGAAGATGCTTCTGTCTGCATCGTTTGCATTTATCCATTCAAAGCCTTCCCAGCTTGAATCCAGCTCATACAGACAGCGGTTTCTCCTATAAAGGTGAAGCAGCTCCTTTACCCAGTTCTGGATCTTTTTATGCTCCGGATTCTCAAGCAGATACCAGTCGAGTTCTCTTTCCTCACTCCACTCCTGCTTCTGTGCAAACTCCTGTCCCATGAAAAGAAGCTTCTTTCCACAGTGTCCCATCATAAATGCATATCCTGCCATGAGGTTCTTGAATTTATCCCCTTCTAAGCCCGGCATTTTGTTGAGCATAGAACACTTCAGATGTACCACCTCATCATGTGACAGTACCAGAATATATTTCTCACTCTCATTATAGCTCATCGCAAATGTCATCTTGTTGTGGTTATTTTTACGGAAATATGGATCCAGCTTCATATAATCAAGGAAGTCATGCATCCATCCCATGTTCCACTTGTAGCTGAAGTTCAGTCCGTCTTCCTCTACCTTACCTGTTACCTTTGGCCATGCGGTAGACTCTTCGGCTATCATTACAGTTCCGTGATTTCTTCCAAGTATGAGTGTATTGATATGCTTGAAAAACTCTACTGCCTCGAGGTTCTTATTGCCTCCAAACTTGTTTGGCACCCACTGTCCGTCGCTCTTTCCATAGTCAAGATAAAGCATTGACGCAACTGCATCCACACGGAGTCCGTCTACGTGGTAATTTTCTATCCACATCAATGCACTTCCGATAAGGAAGTTCTTTACTTCATTCTTACCGTAGTCAAATATCTTTGTGCCCCAGTCGGGATGCTCTCCCTTTCTTGGGTCTGCATACTCATATGTGGCTGTTCCGTCGAAATTGGCAAGTCCATGCGCATCCTTGGGGAAATGTGCAGGTACCCAGTCGAGGATTACTCCGATATTATTTTTATGGCACTGATCAACAAAGTATGCAAAATCCTCAGGCTTTCCATACCTCGATGTAGGTGCATAGTAGCCTGTCACCTGATATCCCCATGAGCCATCAAACGGATACTCTGAAATACCCATAAGCTCAATATGTGTATATCCCATAGTTTTCACATAGGATACGAGTGATTTTGCAAGCTCCCTGTATGTATAAAAGCCCTCATCATCCCTGCCCGGATGTCTCATCCATGAGCCCGGATGGCACTCATATATAGCCATAGGTGAAGAATATACATCAGCATCTGACTTTGCTGCTCTTTTATCCATCCACTCTTTGTCAGTCCATGTGAAGTGCTCGATATCTGTGATGATTGACGCTGTTCCCGGACGAAGCTCTGCGTAGTTTGCGTATGGATCCGCCTTGTACAGCTTATCACCCTGTTCAGTGACTATAATAAACTTATACATCTGACCCTTTTGCGCTCCCGGTACAAAAAGCTCATACACTCCCATGGTTTCCGGCTCTACACGCTTCATCTCATGACTGGTCTCATTCCAGTCGTTAAACTCACCAAACACGTATACTTCCCTCGCATGTGGCGCCCAGACGTCAAAGCACACTCCTTTTTTTCCTTTGCGCTCAGCTAAGTGAGCACCCATCTTCTTGTAGATGTCATAGTGTGTTGCCTGACCAAACAGGTAACAATCCATTGCTGTAAAATTACACATATATATACCCCCATAAGTATTTATTTTTCCCTGAAATGATCCTCTTTGAGTACAATTCGGTCATCATCTGTATATCGCTTGGCTGTCAGAATACTTATAGCCTTCTTCAGTCCGCTGTGAGCCTCCCTGTCTATGGCCTCGTCAATTATATCCTTGACCTCTGTCAGAGTGGTAGCCTGGTCTATCCTCTCAATATTGCTGATTCTGTTATGCAATGCCAGAATAGCCATCTCATCTATCTTGTACCCAAGCTCTGCAGAGTACGATTTGGCAAACAATACGAGTTCATCATTTGTAAAAATAGGGACCGATATCTTTTCCGTGAACTTGGATGCAAAGCCCTCATCCATTGAGAGAGCCTTCTTTATACCCTTTGATGTATCCTCAAGTATATAGAGTGTTCCTGTAATATCATGCTCCATCAAAAATGATAGCTGGGCAGCTATGCTGCGGTCGATATCACCGGCTCTTTCTATGATGAGACAGCCTCCTGTTATCTTTCTGACTACCTGCTGCACATCCTTTTTATTGAGTGCGGCAGCATCAATCTTGCCCATCTTTCCTGTAAGCTGTTCACCATCTTTTTGTAATACCTTTATAAAGCTTGTAGCAAGCATTGTCTTTCCGCAACCCTGCTCTCCCTGTATAATGAGGTTGCCTGTGGATGCGTTTTCTTTCCTGTTGAAATGATCAAGCACTGCATTATATGCCTTGCAAATCTGATCCTCCATACCCTTTACCGGTATGAAATATGAAAATATAGCTTTCTGTTCGCTTGTAAGCTCTTTTATATGTTTTGTTTCTTTCAATTTCGAGTCATCTTCTTCGCTGTCTAAATCCTCCGGCAATGAAATATCCGGCATTTTTCTTGTCTTAGCCATATCCAGCTTCTTCTCCAGTCCCGGATTCTTTGCTGTCATCTTGGCTATTTCCTGCTCGATAAATGATGTCACATGATCAAAATCTCTCTTCTCAGAAACGTTTTCTTTCTCCTGTGAAGTCTCATCATCTGATGTATCATCATCGACATTTAACATATCATCTGTTATTTCAGGCATCATGGTAGTCGGCTGCATGAATATCTCGTCTTTCTCAGACTCCTCTGCCATAATTATATCCTCCGGCTCTCCAACCGGTTCCTTGACTTCATCTGCAGCATCTTCCGGTGCTTCCTGCGACTCCTGTACTTCGTCTATAGTCTCTTCAGGTGCTTCCTGCGGCTCCTGTGCTTCGTCTATAGCATCTTCCCGTGACTCCTGCACTTCGTCTATAGCTTCTTCCGGTGCTTCCCGTGACTCCTGCACTTCGTCTATAGCTTCTTCTGGTGCTTCCCGTGACTCCTGTACTTCGTCTATAGTATCTTCCGGTGCTTCCTGCGGCTCCTGTGCTTCGTCTATAGCCTCTTCCGGTGCTTCCTGCGGCTCCTGTACTTCATCCACAGTCTCATCTGCATAAAGCTCCTGCATATCCGGTTTCTGCTCTTCTTCAGGCTCCTTCACGGCAGCTTTCTGCTCTATAATATCAACCGGGACCTTCAAATACTCCTCCTCAAGAAGTTCCTTCGGAGTGACACCTGCATCCAGCTTTGGAATGACATCATTTAGTCTCTCCATGATGTCTCCTGCCTCCTGAAGTGCTCTTGCCTTAGCTGACTCAAGTTTCTGCTGCTCAGCCTCTTTAAGTGCAATTTCAGCCGCATGTCTGGTCTTTTCCCATTCTTCAAGCACATCCTGTATAGACATCTGTCCTGTAATCTGATGCTCAAGCTGAGTCTTTTCACTCATGACAATAGACATCTGTCCGTCAGCGTCTTCACCCAAAAGCTCTTTGAAATTCAACTTAAGTGAACCATCTATCTCTTCATCTGTAGCGATATGCTCTGTCTCTTCCGGCTGCTGTACATACTCTTCCTGCTCCTTTTCGAGCTTGAGATAAGGAATATCCTCAACTATTTTTTTGATGGTATCCATCGTATCAGCAACTTCATTCTTGCCCTTGGCCTCCATAATCTGCTGCATACCCTTGGCAATCTCCTGCTGTAAATTTACAGTATTGAACTTCTCCTGATTTACAGTAATCTTCGGAATAGTTACGTCATCATGCACTATCTCTCCGCCCTTTACCATCTCCATGGCACCTATCTCAGTGACCTCAGCCTCATCCTTTATCTTAGCCGGCTTTTCCTTCTCTGCCTTGAATCGTCTGTACTTTTCCTCCTGAGCCTTGGTAAGTGGCTGATAAAGCATCTTAAGCTCCAGCGCACGCTCCACATATGGTCCGTCTCCGAACCACAGAATGAGCTCATCGCAGGCATCTATACACTTATCGGCTTTTCCGGCCTTGTGGTATAGATATGCAAGCTCGTATGCCCACTCCTCAGTGTATTCTTCATCCTTGTACTCTTCAAGAATAGTGATAAGCTCATCAAATGAAGCCCCCTGCCCTTTTTTGATGGCATATCTTAATACATACTTCATATCATCATGAGGCGCTATCTCAACAAACTCATCATAATACTCTGTAGCAGCATCATAATCACCCATCTTGATGGCAACCTCAGCCAGTCTGTATATAATCATCCTGCCGATTGGTGAACGGTCATAGGCCATTAAAAGTATGTCCCTTGCATCCTGGTATCTTTCGGCCTTCTCGTAGATTTCGCCGATTTTAACGAGTGTATTTACATTTTTAATTTTGTTCCAATTTATGCTATCTGCAATCTCTGCTGCGCTCATATAGCCCTCCTCGGCGCTTAGGGCTTTTATCTGATCCAGCTTGAGATTGTATTCGTATTTATCCACTTATTTCACCTACTCGTATTTAAGCTTATTATTTTTTGTATCTACACCTGTTGTCTTTGTATAATCCCTTGTGTCCTCAGGAAGCTTCTTTTTCCTGAGAGCATAATTAACAACTCTTTTCACAATATAGTATATCACAGCAAAGGTCGGAACACCAAGTAACATTCCAAGAAAACCAAACATTCCTCCGCCGATTAGTATGGCAAACATAACCCAGAAGGTCGAAAGACCGGTAGATGAGCCAAGTATCTTAGGCCCTATTATATTACCATCCACCTGCTGCAGCACGACAATAAATATCAGAAGATAAAGCGCATGCCACGGACTCTGAATTACTACTATGAGTAACGATGGAATTGCACCGATAAACGGTCCGAATACTGGAATCACATTTGTGACGCCGATAATCACTGCAACGAGCACCGATGATGGAATCCTTAAAATCAGACATCCGAAATATGCAATCACACCTATAATCAGTGAATCTATAATCTTACCGCTTATGAAGCCTCCAAAAATCTCATTTGTCTTTCTGATCGTCTCAATGATGATATTGCCTGTCTTTGGCTTGCAGACAGCATATATTATCTTTTTGCTCTGTCCTGCGAGAGTCTCCTGAATACTCATCACATAGACCATCACGATTATTCCGATAATAAAATTAAATAAGCCTCTGACTACCGAAATCACACCGGTTGTAATCTGTGCAACATACTTCTGTGCCTCAGGAATCAGCTTTTCTGTGGCATAATTCTCAATGTAGTCGGTTGCATTCTGTAAACCTGTGCTCGCGAGCTCAGCAATTTTGCTGTCCCCGAAATTGCCGTTCTTTATCATGTTGATGAATGCCGCAACATCATTTGGCAATGTCTTCATAAGTCCTGATATACTTGCTATGACAGAAGGCACAATAGCCGCAATGAGGAGCGAAATAATCGCTACCAGAATAATAACCGAGCCTGTAATTGCAAGAGCTCTTGAAACCTTTCGCAGCTTGCTTTCGCTTTTCATCTTTTTGGAAAGAAGCTTTTTAAAGCATCTTTCCAGCCACAGCATGACAGGATTCATCAGGTATGCAAGCACAAGTCCCATTATAATAGGCATTGCTGCCGCAAGCAGCTTGCTCCATATGCCTGCAAAGCCCTCAAATCTGTACAGTGCAAAGAAAAACAGTATACTGACTGCAAACGTGACAAATACCATGACACCTATTCTGATCAGATGTGGCCATTCCTCACGCCCCGGGTGCGAATTCTGCTTCGCACCCTTATCTGCGTTTATCTCAATGTTTGATTTTTTACCAGCTTTTCCAGTTTCTTCCATCGGATTAAACTCTCCTTATTTACGGTTATAGTTGATGAGACAACCCTTTAATATTATCTCTCTTTCATCATCTGTGAGCTCACCCATCTTCAGTGTAAATGGCTTTAATTCACCATCCTTGACAACATATGCCTCAAACTCCGTCTTTGCATCCTCGATTTCCTTCTTGATTCCCGGAAGGAAGATATAGTCGAGGTTGTGGAACGGAAGCTCTCCCTCATCGATGATGAATGGAAGCATTCCCCAGTTGATAAGGTTTGAACGGTATCTCTTTGTGGCATACTCGTTTGCGATATTTGCCCAGCCTCCGAGTACCTTCTGGCAGCTGGCAGCCTGCTCTCTTGCTGAGCCGTCACCCGGCTTAACAGCAAAAATTGTGCTTCCGAAGCCCATATTCTCATGGCTTGCCTCAGGGAATTTTTTCTTTACTACTCCCATGATTTCAGCAACCTCAGGAACAGCCTTTCCTGCGCACTCACCACTCTCTATAGCCTTCTGGGCCTTCTGGATTTCCTTTGCTCTGCCTACATACTCAGGATCCTTTCTTGAAAGTGCGAACTCTGCAAGTCCAAGAGGGTTTGAACGATATGAAGATGTCTCTCCTGAAGGAATGAGCTCATCTGTTGTAGTAACAGGATCATGAATCTCTGAAACCACCTTAAGGAGCATATTCTCCGGAAGCGCACTCATTGCCGGCCAGTCCTTAATGTTTGGTCCGAACTGGATTTCAACTGAAGGATCTGCCACTCCATGGCTGTCAAATACACGGTTCTCATATATAGTCTTGTCAAAGAAATATTTTGGCTTTGTAAAGTTGACATCAATATCCGCTGCTGATGTAAGGAAGCCCTTGTTTGCTGCTGTTGCAGCGATTGAACGTGCATCCATGAGTGCCACTGAGCTGATCTGTCCGTTCTGTACCTTAGAACCCTCTCTGTTAGGGAAGTTTCTTGTTGAATGACGGATAGAGAATGCGTTGTTGGCAGGTGTATCTCCTGCACCAAAGCAAGGTCCGCAGAAAGCAGTCTTTACGATTGCACCTGTCTCAAGAAGCTTTGCTACAGCTCCGTTTTTCACAAGCTCCATGTATATTGGAGTAGATGCCGGGTAAACACTCAGTGTAAACTCGTCTGCTCCGATTGAATGTCCGTTTAATATGTCAGCCGCATCGCAGATATTCTCAAATCCACCGCCTGCACAGCCTGCGATGATTCCCTGGTCTACATACATTTTTCCGTCTCTTACCTTACTCTTTAAATCAAGCTTCACCTTGCCGTCAAAGCTTACCTCAGCTCTCTTCTCACAGTCATCGAGAATATCCATGAGGTTTGCATTGAGCTCATCGATAGTATAGGTATTGCTTGGGTGGAATGGCATAGCTATCATTGGGCGGATCTGGCTTAAGTCAATCTCAATAAATCTGTCGTAGTAAGCCACCTCACCCGGATTAAGCTCCTTGTGGTCCTCAGCCCTACCGTGAATCTCAAAGAATTCCTTAACCTGGTCATCTGTTCTCCAGATAGAAGAAAGACATGTAGTCTCTGTTGTCATAACATCGACACCTATACGGAAGTCAACGCTCAGATTAGACACACCCGGTCCTACAAACTCCATAACTTTGTTCTTTACAAATCCGTTTCCGAATACCTCTCCGATAATTGCAAGTGCGACATCCTGTGGTCCAACGCCCTTGATTGGCTCTCCTGTCAGGTAAATGCCTACTACCTCAGGCATATCAATATCATATGTCTGTTCGAGAAGCTGCTTAACAAGCTCAGGTCCACCCTCGCCGACTGCCATAGTACCAAGTGCACCATAACGTGTATGTGAATCAGAACCAAGTATCATTTTTCCGCCGCCGGCAAGCATCTCTCGTGCAAACTGATGGATAACTGCCTGATGAGGTGGTACATAGATTCCACCGTACTTCTTTGCACATGTGAGACCAAACATGTGGTCATCCTCATTGATTGTTCCACCAACTGCACAAAGGCTGTTGTGACAGTTTGTAAGTACATACGGGATAGGGAATTTCTCAAGTCCTGAAGCTCGTGCTGTCTGGATGATACCTACAAATGTAATATCATGCGATGTAAGCTTATCAAACTTAATCTGAAGCTTGTCCATATTGCCGGATGTATTGTGCTCCTTTAAAATACCGTAAGCAATTGTCTCCTGCTTAGCTGTCTGTTTATCGATGTCCATGCCAGTCTTTCTTTCGACAGCTGCCTGAGCCTCCGGTCCATCAATTATTACTTCCTTACCGTTTAAAAGGTAAGCACCATTTTCATATAATTTCACTTATTCTACCTCCGTATGTGTATTTCAAAATTCTTTTATTTACTATTATATAATATTATAGGTAATTGTGGCAATAAATAAATCACCATCTACCTTAATTTCGAATTTTCCTCCCATCAAATGGGTCAGATTCTTTGCAATCGAAAGTCCAAGTCCACTTCCTTCAGTGGTTCTCGATCTCTCTCCCCTCACAAAACGCTCTGTCAGGTCTACATTTCCGTTGCTTACTATGTCAAGCTCGTTCTTAGACACATTCTTTATTGTAAAAACTGCCTTTTTATCTGCCTTTTCAAGCTCTACATATACTCTGGTATTTTTCAGTGCATATTTTGCGGCATTAGTATACAGATTTTCAATAGAGCGGTAAAGCTGACGTCCATCCGCATAGATAAATATCTGTTCTGATGGAATTTTTGTAACTATTGTCAGATTTCTCGACTCAAAGCGCTCATTGAATTCACCTCCGGTCTGGTATAAAAGCTCAACCAGATCAAGCTTTTGCATATTGAGCTTCACATTTCCCGAGGTAATCTTTGATGTCTCTACCAAATCCTCTGTAAGCTGCTTTAAGCGCTGTGACTTTTCCTCCAGCACATGTATATAGTATTTGGCATTTTCATTTTCCAGATTTTCCCTCTTAAGCAGGTCAACATAGTTGACTATTGAAGTCAGAGGTGTCTTTATATCGTGTGATACGTTTGTTATTAAGTCTGCCTTTAATTTTTCATTTTTAAGACTCTCATTTACCGAGCTCATAAGACCCTGGCGTATATGGTTGACAGCCTCCGCCACCTTTTTCTGCTGCCCATGAAACTCATTGACATTGAGTGTAGTGTCAAGCGCTCCTTCCGAGATAGCTTCAAGAGCCTCCTGTATACGCATTATCTCTTTGGTTTTTTGTGTGTGGATATCCTTTTTCTCAATAACCCTTTTCAAAAGCTCATAGCCCTTGTACATCAGGCTGTGTGTGCAAAGTATATTGCCTTTTATCTTCCTTACAATGCTCTGGTATAAAATAATAAAAGCCAGATCAAACAAAAAAGTAAATGTGCCGGCCGTCATAATGAGTGATGCATAGTCAAAATGCTGGTTTTTTACGCCTGAAATCACTTTTCCCATAAATACCATGAGCAGTGTAAATATCACTAGCATCACATCAGAGTATACCTTGTCAATCGGTAAATAGTATATTGTGTAATCATCCTCTGATTTTCTGCCTGCCACGTTTGCCATATATGCCAGGCTCACAAAGCTGCCTACCAAGCCCGCAAGCGATATTAGTGTATATATATCAATATTTTCATGCGCATCGTGCCTGAATGCATAGCCTGTGGCAAACACTCCTGTCACCATAAGTATCATGCATAGCTGATGTAAAACTATGACCGCTGCTTTTTTTCCTATCGTATACTGCTTCATTTGTTGTCCTCTATCTTATAGCCTACTCCCCAGACCACCTTCAGATAGCGTGGCTCCTTAGGATTTATCTCTATTTTTTCCCTGATATGTCTGATGTGCACGGCAACTGTATTATCGGCGCCTATCGCCTCCTCGTTCCATATACTCTCATATATTTCGTTTATTGAGTAGACCTTTCCCTTATTTTTAAGGAGTAAAAGCAGGATATTGTACTCAATCGGTGTGAGCTTTACCTCCTCACCATCCACAGTCACCTTTTTTAAATCATCATTTACCAAAAGGCCTCCGGCTTCATAAACCTTGTCTCCGGCTACATCATTGCTCGACAGAGTGGTGTATCTGCGAAGCTGTGACTTTACTCTTGCCACAAGCTCAAGCGGATTAAAAGGCTTTGTAACATAATCATCAGCTCCCACATTGAGGCCTAAAATCTTGTCAGCATCCTCTGTCTTTGCCGAGAGAATGATTATCGGCACCCTGCTTTCCTTTCGTATCTGCAGAGTAGCTCTTATTCCGTCGAGCTTTGGCATCATGACATCTATTATCATGAGGTCTATTTTTTTATTCTTCATAATTTCAACCGCCTGTATGCCATCGTAAGCCTTCTCCACGTCGTAGCCCTCCTGCATCAGGTAAATCTCAATTGCCTCAACTATTTCCTTGTCGTCATCACAAACTAATATTGTCATGTTATCCTCCTTCTATGAATTTTGATTAGAAACCTTCTCCTGCCGTTAGTCAGCTATATTTTATCAGATTATCCACTTTGTTTTTCTTAAAATCTGCTTAATATTACCTACTTTTAAATATAAGCCAAAAAGCAGCCGTTCTGTTTTGAACTGCTGCTTTATATTACATAGGCGTGTTTCATTTCCCTTTATTTCCGGTGATGCTCTGCCACATTCTGTGGATGCCGGCTGTGAGCTCCTTCCCTTCCATTGTGTTGATAACAGGTGGATTGCCGGCTTTTCTGCTTATTGCCTTATAATCCTCATCAACAGACGATTTTGAGCCGGCATCCTTGGCTTCATCCTTATCATTGCTATGATTTAATCCGGCATCAGGTGTATCGTCTGCAAGCTTCACTTCACCCACTACACCATCTCCCAGGTCCTCGCCCTCAGCAAGTCCCAGTTTTCTGATATAATCCATATTTACCTTGATTTCAGTCTGTCTGTTTGCATAGATAGACTTCTCTTCCTTGTCAATAGTACGCTCCTCTACTGGCTTACCTGCATTTTTCTGACGTTCTATCTCCTTATTTCTGTCATCGATAATCTTAAGATACTTCTCCGTATCGGACAAATCCTGAAGCTGTCCCTTGAGCTCATACTGGTTAGTTTTAACTATCTTCTCCTGTTCTGCAATCTTATCCTTCATATTCTTGCACAGCTTTTCAAGTGACTCGTTGGTATCATTGATGATATCACGCACTCTTGAAAGCGCCTCATCCGTATAGATAACCGATGCTGCATACACATCCTCAGCCTTTCTGCTTGCATCCCAGACTATCTGATCCCCCTTCTTTCTGAACTCTCTCTCTGCGTGATTGCGACTCTGCTCAGTAAGCTCATACTCATCCTGCATTGCATATATACACTTATTCAGCTCAGCAAGTAAATCTATCATTTGCTGCTTGTTTATGATCACCCTGCTCGGCTCCGGCTTATACGGCTCCGCCTTTGAGAGCATGATATGAATTTCTCTTAGTACCTTTTCTGTTTTATCGTTCGCATTCATTTTCTATTTCCTCGGATTTAAATTAACATTATAACTATTCAGGGTGTTTCTGAATACTCACCACTTACCCATATTTTATATGAAAATCCGCTTCTCGTAAATAGCCAAATGAATAATAATGATATGAGGGTCAAAAGGTATTCTGCCCCTCGTTTATAATTAAATCAAACCCGCTGCCGCATTTCTCAGTTCATCTGCCGCATGCTTTATCTCGGCAGCCTGCTCTTCGCTCACATTTCCGGGCTTTGTCCTTGAAATAAGCTTCTTCACATATGAAAGTGACGATTTCACACTCTTTTTCTGTGCGCTGTCCATAGCCTTTCTTTTTTCTTTGTCAGCCATGACATTTTCCACCTGTCGCACAAGCGTATCAGCCTCACTTCTTGCATCAATATAAGCCTTTCTCTGTCCATCTGTTGCCTCATACTCCTGTGCCTCGCGGATTGCCTGCTCAATCTCAGAATCAGACAAATTCGAGCTTGCGGTAATCGTAATCTCCTGATGCTTTCCTGTGCCCAGGTCCTTTGCAGAAACCTGCACAATGCCGTTTGCATCTATATCAAACGTCACCTCTATCTGCGGCACACCTGCCGGAGCCGGCTTGATGCCCTTTAGCCTGAAGTTTCCAATCAGCTTATTGTCCCTTGCAAACTGCCTCTCACCCTGCAGTACCTTTATATCCACAGAGGTCTGGAAGCTTCCTGCAGTTGTAAAAATCTGGCTGTATCTCGTAGGAATAGTCGTATTTCTGTCAATAATTTTGGTTGAGACACCACCAACTGTCTCAATTCCGAGTGAAAGCGGTGTGACATCCATCAGTATAATCTCTGCCGCACTGCTGCCTGCAACAATTGCTCCACCGAGCTTGCCGCCCTGTACTGCTGCACCGAGTGCCACGCACTCGTCAGGATTCAGGTTGTGTGAAGGCTCTTTTCCTGTAATTCTTCTGACCTCCTCAACAACAGCCGGCACACGTGTAGAGCCTCCTACCAACAGCACCATTCCAAGCTCTGCTGCGGAAATCCCCGCATCTGAAAGTGCCTGATTTACCGGAATGGCCGTTCTCTCCACCAGATCCTTTGTTATCTCATTAAACTCAGCCCTTGTGAGGTTCATCTCCATGTGGACCGGCTGTCCCTTTACAGTGGTGATAAACGGCAGGTTGATAGTGGTTGAGGATGAGGATGAAAGCACCTTTTTTGCCTTCTCAGCCTCCTCCCTGACACGCTGCATAGCAGTATTATCCTTTCTCAGATCCACATTCTGCTGTCTGTAAAACTCTGTAACAAGATAATTCGTGATTCTCTCATCAAAATCATCTCCACCCAGATGATTATCACCGGCTGTGGCAAGCACTTCTATCAGATTGTCCCCTATTTCGATAACAGACACATCGAAGGTTCCTCCTCCGAGGTCGTAGACAAGAATTTTCTGCTGCTGTCCGTGGTCCAGTCCGTATGCGAGTGCCGCAGAGGTTGGCTCATTTATGATTCGAAGCACATTAAGCCCAGCAATCCTTCCTGCATCCTTAGTTGCCTGCCTCTGCGCATCCGAAAAATATGCAGGAACTGTGATTACGGCGTCTGTCACTGCCTCACCAATATAGTCCTCTGCATCCTTTTTCAGCTTTCTGAGAATCATAGAAGAAATCTCAGGAGCTGAATACAGCTTTCCGTCCACTTTTGCTCTGAAATCGCTTCCCATCTGTCTCTTTATTGAGAAAAATGTCCTGTCCACATTGACTGCTGCCTGCCTCTTTGCAGCCTCTCCAACCAGTCGCTCTCCATTCTTTGTAAAAGCCACTACAGACGGAGTTGTTCTCTGACCCTCGCTGTTAGTTATGACTACCGGCTGATTGTTCTCCAATACTGCCACACAGCTGTTTGTTGTTCCTAAATCTATACCTATAACCTTGCCCATTTTATGCCTCACTGTTTTTTATTTAAGTCTCATAAATAATTGATTTTTTTGACTTACTATTTCATCCTAATACTACTTTAAGCTTGGAAAATTCACTCGTCAAGGCATGAGGCTGTTATTTCAGAGAATGTTTATACTTTTAATTTTTATATCACAACATAACAACAAAGGCACCGCCGAAGCAGTGCCTTTGTTGATTAGTTTATAGGTTGGATTAAATGATAATTGAGGATTACTTATTCACTTACTTTCTTTTTGAATAATCCGAGTAATCCACATGCAATGAAAGATCCGATTACTAATGCAACAAGATACATTAACGGATTTCCGATTGTAGGTACTACGAAGATTCCTCCGTGAGGTGCCATGAGTGTACATCCAAATGCCATTGAAAGTCCACCTGCCACTGCTGAACCAACTGCACATGCCGGAAGGACATGAAGCGGATCAGATGCTGCGAATGGGATTGCACCCTCTGTGATAAATGATAATCCCATGATAAAGTTCGTAGGTCCTGCCTTTCTCTCCTCTGCTGTGAACTTGTTCTTGAAGAAGATTGTTGCAAGAGCGATTGCGAGTGGTGGAACCATACCACCAATCATAACTGCTGCCATGATATTGTAGTTTCCGGCAGCGATTGAAGCTGTACCAAATACATAAGCGGCTTTGTTTACAGGGCCACCCATATCTATTGCCATCATTCCTCCGAGAAGTACTCCGAGAACTACTGCGCTTGCACCGTTAAGTCCATTAAGACCGTTGTTGATAGCTGTATTTAAAGCTCCGATTGGAGGCTCAACTACAAACTGCATTATAACGCCTATGAGGAATATACCAAGCAGCGGATAAAGAAGAACCGGCTTCACACCATCAAGACTCTCAGGAAGCTTAGAGAATATCTTCTTTAAGAGATTTACAATATATCCTGCAACGAAACCTGCAACCAGTGCTCCAAGGAAGCCTGATGTACCGTTTGCTGCGATTGAACCGCCTACGAAACCAACTGCAAGACCCGGACGGTCAGCAATACTCATAGCGATAAAGCCTGCAAGGATAGGAAGCATAAATCCAAATGCTGTTCCACCGATTCCCTTAAACAATGCTGCGCCCTGTGTAATAGTACCGAAATTTGCTCTCTGGTCAGCCGGCAGTGAATTAAGGTCAACACTGAATCCATCGATAAGGAACGCGATTGCGATAAGGATACCACCACCAACTACGAACGGAAGCATATGTGAAACACCGTTCATCAGATGCTTGTAAATCTGATGTCCAATGCTCTCCTTTCCACCAATAGATGAATGTGAAGCCTCTTTTTTACCTGATGCCTTAAATACAGGAGCATCACCGGCAGCAATTCTCTTTACGAGCTCCTCTGTCTTATTTATTCCGTCAGAAACCTGACACTCAATAACCTTCTTTCCGTCAAAACGGTCTGTAGGCACATTTGTATCACATGCAACGATAACACCGGTAGCCTTTGCAATCTCATCATCTGTGAGTACATTTTTAGCTCCGGCTGAGCCTCTTGTCTCAACCTTTACCTGATATCCCAGCTCCTTGGCCTTTTTCTCAATAGCCTCAGCAGCCATATAAGTATGGGCAATTCCTGTAGGACAGGCTGTAACTGCAACGATAAATACATCGTCCTTCTTCACCTCAACAGGTTCCTTTGCCTCCTTTGCAGCCTCCTTCTCATCCTTTGCCTTTTCAGCACTGTCGATGATATTTAAAAACTCATCTACTGAGCCGGCATTGATAAGAGAATTTGTAAACTGCTCGTCCATCAGCATAACAGAGAGCTTGCTGAGCACCTGAAGATGCACATTGTCCTCTGTGTTTGGTGCAGCGATAAGGAAAATAATCTTTGCAGGTGTACCGTCGAGTGATTCAAAGTCAACCCCGTCCTTTACAACCATTGCCGCAAGACCTGCTTTAGTAACAGCATCAGACTTACAATGAGGAATTGCTATACCCATTCCAATTCCTGTTGTGCCTTCCTCCTCTCTTGCAAAAACACCCTTGCGATACTTCTCCACATCGGCTATTTTGCCACTTTTTGCCATCAAATCAATACACTGATTCAATGCTTCGGTTTTTCCGGCAGGCGTACCATTTAAATTGATACTCTCAGCTGCCAACAAATCCCTGATTGTCATACATCATTCCTCCTAATAGAATATATTAATTATTTATATCAACCTTTTTGATACCGTTTGTTTAATTGGAAGCACTGTCCCATTTATCAATAAGTGCTTCAACCTCAGGCTTTGTAGCCAGCTCCTCAGAAAATGCACTTGCACTTCCTGTACATACTCCATAAATAAATGCCTGCTTATAATCATTTGATTTGAGGTATCCGTAAACAAATCCGGCTACCATCGAATCACCTGCGCCTACAGAGTTTTTGAGCTTTCCTTTAGGAGCCTGTGCCTTAAATTCCTGTCCATCCTCGGTCACAAGCACTGCTCCGTCACCTGCCATAGAAACAAGCACGTTTCTTGCGCCCTGCTCCTGAAGCTTCTTTGCATACTTTATCACATCGTCCTTGTCTGTAACCTCAACCCCGAATATCTCACCGAGCTCATGATTGTTTGGCTTGATAAGGAATGGCTTATACGCAAGCACATTTGTGAGCAGATTTCTCGTCGCATCAACCACGATATTTATTCCGCGGCCCTCAAGATGCTTCATGATATCCATATACATTGATGAAGGCATCACATCAGGAATACTTCCTGCGAGCACAAGCACATCAGACTCCTTTAAGCAGTCAAGCTTCTCATAAAGCTTTTTAATGTTGTCCTCAGTGATTACCGGTCCCTGACCATTAATCTCGGATTCCTCATTTGAGCGAAGCTTCACGTTAATACGTGAAATACCATCCTCCACCTCTATAAAATCAGTATTAACGCCTTTTTTTCCTAGAAGTCTTTTAATTTCATTTCCTGTAAAACCCGCTGTAAAACCAAGTGAAGTATTGCTCATTCCAAGATTCTTAAGAACCATGGAAACATTGATGCCCTTACCACCTGCAAAAATCTTCTCTCCGGTTGTTCTATTGACTACTCCTGTCTTAAAATCTGTTACATCAACAATATAATCTAATGATGGATTAAAGGTAACTGTGTAAATCATGTTAGACCTCCTTAATATTTTTGTATTTCTTATAGTTGTCATTGTTTAGTGCATTTGTAACAATTACAGCATCCTCAAAATCAGCAAACTTGATACTTGATACCTGTGAAAACTTACTGTCATCCGCAAGAATGTATTTCTCCTTGCTATTCTCCATGGATTTCTTTTTAACCATGGCCTCCTTTATCTCCGGAGTTGTAAATCCATTCTTCACAGTAATTCCGTTGGTCCCCCAGAAGCCCTTCGTAAAATTATATTTATCGAGCGTCACAACGGCCTCATCTCCGACAATAGCCTCGGTAGTAGACTTGAACTCTCCACCCAGAATATATACTGTATATCCCCTATCGGAAATTCTCTTGGCATTAGTCAAAGAGTTTGTAACAAAAACCACATTCTTTGCAGTAATATAATCAATCATGACTGCTGTTGTAGTACCGGCATCTATATAAACAAAATCATTATCCACAATAAGTGATGCCGCATATCTGGCAATCTGTTCCTTTTCGCTGCGATTCTGCTTAAGCCTGTTGATAACCTTCTCATCCTGAGTATGGATATTCGTATTATTGGCAATCGCACCACCATGTACCTTGGTGAGATAACCCTTCTTGTCCATTGCAACCAGATCACGCCTGATTGTTGACTCAGATATATCAAGTTCATCCATAAGCTGCTGAACAGTCACACTTCCCATCGAATCTAATATATCGAGTATTTTTTTGCATCTATCTTCCGCCAGCATCTAATCCCCCCTGTTTATCAAACTATTCAAAGACTTATTTTATAAGCCATTTATTTAATGCTCATTTTCAAATTACTGTATTAAACATTTCAACATTCATTTAACTTGTAGTATAATTATATTTTCATAATCCGTCATTGTCAATCATAATCCGTCATTTATATTCACAAATAATCACACTAAAAATTGTTGAAAATATATAAAGCAAGTTTTAAAATTGTGCAATATATGCAAATGTAACGTTCATTTTTGTGCAGAATATACTATATATATCATTAATACTTGCCTAAATACTATTTTAGTATCTTTTCTATTACTAATTTATAATTAATATTAATAGTTTAAATTGACTAATTTAGATTTTGCATCAATCTAACTTTGACTGATTTTGACTGTTTCATTTGTAAATATATTGTAATTCATAAATCATCATGCTAGAATATCTTCATTAAGGTACATATATTGTGATTTCGGTGCATATTTTATGATTTAAGTTGATATTTTGTAATTTAGCTGAATTTGTAATAATTTATATATCTTCACAGCTACAGTACCTTATTAAAAAAGGAGGAATTCATATGAAACAGCTTAATTGGGCCACACTCGGCTGCGGCGTAATAGCTAATGAGCTCGCGCAGGCTCTCTCAAAGGAAGGGCGCACTCTTTATTCAGTTGCCAACAGGACTCATGAAAAGGCTCAAGCTTTTGCACAAAAATATGGCATTTCAAAGGTATATGACAACATTGATGACGTCTTTTATGATCCTGATGTGGATATCATTTACATCTCCACTCCACACAATACTCACATTAATTATTTAAGAAAAGCCCTTTCTAATGGAAAGCATGTACTCTGTGAGAAATCTATCACATTAAATATTACAGAGCTCGATGAGGCAATCTCATTGGCCAAAGCAAATAACGTAATTCTTGCTGAAGCCATGACTATATATCATATGCCTGTTTATAAAAAGTTAAATAAAATAATTTCAAGTGGACAACTCGGCAGACTCAATTTAATTCAGGTCAATTTTGGAAGCTACAAAGATTACAATATGACAAATAGGTTTTTCAGCCGTAAGCTTGCAGGAGGTGCACTGCTTGATATTGGTGTTTACTCACTTTCTCTCATCCGCTGGTTCTTCAAGGAAACACCGTCGCATGTATTGTCACAGGTTAGATATGCTCCGACCGGTGTTGATGAACAGGCAGGCATTCTGCTTATGAATGATGCTGCCGAGATGGCAACTGTCACATTATCTCTACATTCCAAGCAACCAAAACGCGCTACACTATCTTTTGACAAAGCATATGTTGAAATCTTTGATTATCCAAGAGGAATGCAGGCAACTATTACATACACAGAGAATGGTCATAAAGAAGTAATTGATGCAGGTGATACATCAGATGCACTTTATTACGAAGTATGTGATATGGAAAAAGCCATAAACTCTGCATCATCCGATGAAATAGAAAACCTCATTCACAGTCAGTATACATATGATGTTATGAAAATCATGTCTGATATAAGAACAGAATGGGGTATGAAATATCCGGAAGAGGAATAATAATACTACTACAACAACAACTATTCAAAAACGGATAAAAGTTGTTAAAAAAGAGAAATATAATTCTGTCTATCAGACTTATATTTCTCTTTATTAATTTAGTGTAGCATCTTGAAAAATAATGTAGAAAATTTAAAAATAATGAAATCTGTACAACATATATTACGAATATTACATAAAATTCACAATATATTTTATTTGCAAATTATATAAAAGAAAGACCACATCATAAATTGATGTAGTCCTTTTAAGAGAGGTGACAGCCGGATTTGAACCGGCGATGACGGTGTTGCAGACCGGGGCCTTACCACTTGGC
>OLOX01000321.1_pt1 | contig 50659 bp, 50 predicted proteins | sample 1672091 | NCBI WGS metagenome assembly OLOX01 (sample SAMEA3136644, study PRJEB25190) | human gut metagenome | reverse complement strand
TCAAAATACGGCTTTACCGCTTCCACTCTTGTCTGTTGCAGCATGATCTCGGAAATCCAGATTCTGTATGGATCTTTATTCTCTCTCCATGGTAAGATCCGTTTATTATAATCGTACCAGTGAAGCAATGATCCGCTTAAATCATATCGTTGTTCCATCTATTTTCCTCTTTCTAAATAATATCCTTCAACAAATATACCAGCCCCTATTCTGACTACTCCCATGGGCAAGCCCGTGGGGTTCTGATTGTCAAGTGTAGCTTGTAATCGTACATCATTTTCAGACTTTGGAGTTACAAGTGTAAGTCTATTTAAATCAGAACTTTCATTACCAAGCAGTCCAACGACCACATTGACGGTAAATTTCTACTTTCGTAAGGAAGTATAGTCAATCTCCCTAAATATGTTTTACGCTATCTTAATTCCGCTATTTAATATTTTGATCTTATTAGCCTTGATCCATTCGATCAGGGCTTTTTCTTTGTTGTAACACTTATCAAATTCAGAAATACATTTGTTTTTATCTATATCTTTAGTTCTGTAATCGTAACAGTATAATAAGAATGATGAATACCAATCTCTTTGTACCAATGTTCCGTCAGTAAGTTTATATATTCTATCAGACAGCTTTTTCTTGATATAATCATCTGCTGTATGGTCATATTGACTTGCTCTGTAATTATTAGGTACTTCAATATATATACCACCTGATGTCTTAAATTTCCGCTCTACAGTAGTTTGAAACCCAGAAGGACATCTGTTCTTTATGGATCTGCCAAAACGCTTTTTCTTATGAAACTTACCTTTACTATTGACTGTAGTATCTTTAGTTCGTTTCATAAGTTTACTTGCATTTTTAGGTTCCGTGATAAATACATCTCCAAGACTTCTTAAATGGTTAGCGTCTTCATTTATTGCAAGCTGTCTGTTTATAGCATTGATACGACATAGTTCAGAGTGTTTAGCTTTTAGCTTTTTATAATGATTAGAATATTTCCAAGTTTTGCGGCCTTTTTTAACAGTACCATCATCATTATAGTTTTGCGGATCAGTTGCACGTCTTGACCTGTCCATCGCACGGTAAAGCAGGCGTTCTCTTCTTTCAGAAGTCTGAATACTGTTACCACGCTCTGAAAGATTTTTCAAGCCCACCTCAGTATTTGATGTATACGCAACAGTCTGTGTACCAATATCTGCACCTATAATACCTTTGCCAAACTTATGTCTTGGATTACCAAACCTATCATATTTAGGTTTCGCCTTACCTTCAATAGTAAGATGCAAATACACCCTATATTTTCCACGAATAAATTTAGGTACAAGAGTAGCATAGCAAGGTCTGTATGTATCAATACAGTATGCTTTATCTAAAAATTTATTTATTGCTTTATCATTTATGATCTCTGATCTTAATAAATATTCTAAAACTGCACAAACTTCATCTGTTTGAAATCTATCTTTAACCTGTATCCCAAATACATTTCCCTTTAATTTGAATTTTAATTCATTATCTTTAACAGACATTGAAATGCCACGATTTATCTGTTTTGCCCTGATACAAGGCAACTCACCATATTTAGAAAAATGAATCGTTTTACCATTGTTATAAAGACATTTTTCAATACCACGCCATATATCTTCAGCTTTTGTAAGGGCAAATACAGCATCAATACTATATTTCTTGCCTATATGTATCATAGCGTTTCTGCAATGATCCCATGTGACATTGTATTGTTTTTGCATTTCATTGAGCTGATCTGCTAGATCTCTGCGTTTCTTTTTATCTTTGGTAGAACCATAGAGTTTTAGCAGCTTGCGATATTTTTTAGTACGCATAAGTTGGTCATAATTCTTTCTCATAAGACCAACAAGCTCATTACCTGCTTTTCTGATCTTATCAGAAAGAATCACGACCTTTTGTACATCAGAAGATGGCATATCGGTTTCTACAACCAAGATATGCCTGTCAGAAAGTTTATGAAATTGTTTTAGAAGTTTTTTATATTCTTTATCACTTATCATTTTTCTGCTCCTCAATATACTTAATCACTGTAGCTTCGCTTATATGTCCGACAGTAGATACAAAGTATCCTCTTGACCATAATACTCCACATTTCGCATAGAACTGTTTTAATTTTGGAAATACTTTAAATAATTCGATAGCACTGATACTTTTTAGAGTTCTTACAACATCACAAGGAGCAACTGTCTGCGGAACATCTATGAAAATATGTATATGATCTGGCATCACTTCGAGTGCTTTGATCTTGTATTTATAATCATTACAAATTTTCTGTAATATCTGTTTAAGAATGATATCGACATTTCCTTGTAATACTGAAAATCTGAACTTTGGACACCAAATGATATGATACTGTATCAAATATTTACAATGTGAAGCACTATGATATTGTTCCTCACTCACTGTCTTTTTCTCCTAATTGATATTTTTCCTGAATACCTCTACGCATTAAGTCAAGAAAAGTGATAGTTTTTCCTTCTTCAACAGAATAGATACGAGCAAGATTTTCAAGTTCTGTTTTCCATCCAGTAGGAATGGAAATATTTATTTGTACATTGTCACTTTTAGTTCGTGCCATTATTTTTTCCTCCACGACTTGAATGATATTGTGCAGCATTATTTTGTGTTGTTGTATGCGTGTTTATATCATAGTTGCTCTTACTCATGTTCTGTTTCCTTTCTATATTTTAATATACATAGATTGTATATTTAATCTATGTATATGTCAAGTGAAATGTGGCTTTCATCCCATACGCAAGCGTGTGGGGTTTCGCCACAAATTTATAACAAACCAGTACACAAAACACCATGACGGAAATATCAGGAAAATCCTTTTCCGATCGCTATGCAAAATACATAAACTTCCTGCACTCCCAATTGTTTTAACGCTGTCGTCACTGCTTCCGCTGTTGATCCTGTCGTATAAATGTCATCTATCACCAATATCCTTTTCGGCGTCCCTGCTTTCTGATATTCTTTCAAATTTCCACGAAAAGCTTTCTTTAAATTGTTTTTTCTCTCTCCTGGGCTTAATTGTTTCTGTGGTTTCGTATCATGGATTCTTTCCACAATCTTTGTATACATCGGTTGATCCAACATCTCTGCAATCCCCTTTGCAAAGATTTCTGCCTGATTAAACCCTCTCTTTCTTCTCTTTTTTTTATGAATCGGCACCGGAATTACCGCATCTGCTTTTAGTCGCAGCAATTCCCTGTATTTTCTTTTTCGAATTTCTTCCAAATAATACTGTGCAAATTTTCTCTCATTCTTATATTTGATCGCAGCCAGTGAATCAGTAACTGGTTTCTGGTAAATACATAACCCCATACCACGTTCAAAATTCTTCGGATGCCGTCTGCAGTCACTGCAATATTCTTTTTCCTGATTCTTCATTGATTTTCCACAAGAATAACATGTGGGTTCTTTGATAAAAATCTGCTTTTTACTGCATATTTTACAGATATGTTCTCCTTTGTCCAATAATTCTTTGGCACATAACGGACAGATCGGAGGAAATAGAAATGATAACATAAGATACCCCCTTATTCAATCACATCATTTAATCTTGTTTTAAAATTGTAGAACTTTGTTTTATTTGTATATTTTATCCAATTATACATGTAAGAAAAAGCACCCAAAAATTAATGTGGTGCTCTCTCTTTATTGCCAAATTTGGTGTATTGTCCGAGCCATACAAGCTCTACACTACCTGTTGAACCATTTCGCTGTTTGTCGACGATGATCTCTGCAATTCCTTTCTTCTCGGAATCTTCATTATAATATTCATCACGATAAATAAACATAACAACGTCGGCATCCTGCTCGATCGATCCTGACTCACGAAGATCTGATAGCATTGGCTTGGCTGGTTTTCTCTCTTCAACTCTTCGACTTAGCTGAGATAATGCGATCACTGGTGCATTCATCTCTCTTGCTAATGCTTTTAACGATCTTGAGATCTCTGAAATCTCCTGCTGTCTGGATTCAGAACGCTTACCACCTGACATCAACTGCAGGTAGTCGATAATGATCAGGTCCAGTCCATGAATCTGTTTGTATCTACGACACTTAGATCGTAATTCTGCAATCGTAATACCTGGTGTATCATCAATGATCAATGGAGAACGACCGATCGTTCCCGCACTTTCCATGATCTTCTCCCAGTCGGTTTCCTGAAGATCACCAGTACGGATAGATTGTGAATCTACCATCGCTTCCATCGCCATCATACGGGTTACAAGCTGTTCTTTCGACATCTCCAGACTAAAGATCGCTGTTGGAACGTGATCCCTGACTGCCGCTTTCTGTGCGATATTCAACACAAATGCTGTCTTACCCATAGCAGGACGTGCCGCCACGATGATCAGTTCTGATGGATGTAGTCCCGATAATTTGTAATCAAGATCTGTAAATCCTGTTGCAATACCTGTGACTCGCCCAGCAGAACTTGCCGCTTCTTCGATCGCATCCAGTGTATTTAACACAACTTTGTCAATTGGAACAAACTCTTCTCTTCCACTTGCCTGCTGAAGAAGTCCGAATACATTCTTCTCTGTGTGATCCAAGATCTCGGTCACATCATCTTTACCAAGATAACATTCTGTTGTGATATCTTCTGTAACTTTGATCAATTTACGAAGTGTTGCCTTTTCCCTGACGATCGTTGCGTATTGTTTGGCATTGGCTGACGTTGGAACAACTTCCAGAAGATCCCTGATAAATTCAAGACTCTTCATAGATTCCGGCACGTCTTTTTTCTTTAATTTATTCTGAAGCGTTACCAGATCGACCGGCTTTCCTTCCCGGTATAATTCTGTCATCGCTTCAAATAAGATGCCGTTCTGCTTCTGATAGAAATCATCGGCATTCACAATATCGATAACATCTGCGATCGCATCCCTGTCCATGATCATCGCACCGATCACAGACTGTTCTGCCTCCGGGCTGTTCGGCTGCACTTTCTTGATAAATGCTTCATCCATAAATATGCCCTCTTATTTTTCTTCTACTTTAACTCTTAATGTTGCTGTTACCTGTGGATGAACTTTGATCGCAACATCATGGAATCCAAGATTCTTGATTGGTTCACAATGCATTTTTTTCTTATCTAAATCATATCCTAACTGTTTCTTTGCTTCTGCTGCGATTTCTTTTGTGGAAATAGATCCAAATGTTCTTCCACCTTCTCCAACCTTCATCTTTAATACCAATTGTTTTTCTTCAATCTCTTTTGCTAAAACTTTGGCATCTGCTAATGCTTCTGCAGCCAGTTTATCATCATTTGCCTTTCTTAATTTTAGATCATTTAATGCTTTATTTGTAGCTTCAATTGCTAAATTCTTGCGGAATAATACATTTCTTGCATATCCGTTGTTAACCTCTACTACTTCATCTTTTTTTCCAACTGATTTTACATCTTCTAATAAAATAACTTTCATCGCTTATATCTCTCCTTTTGATATCAAATATCGTAATGTCTCATGAATAATATTCTTGGCTTCTTCTAATGATACATCGACAAGCTGTGCACCTGCAACTGTCAAATGTCCGCCGCCTCCGAATTCTTCCATGATCTTCTGGACATTCACTTCATCGATCGATCTTGCACTGATATAGACTCTCTCATGAACACCTGTTAATACAAAAGATGCTTCAATTCCATCAATATCAAGTAATTCATTCGCTACCTGTGCGCCAATAACAGTAGGGCTGTCCACACCGATTCCTACCAGTGTTGCGATCGCGAACCTGCCATATAAGATCTCTGCTTCACTGATCGCTTTCGCACGGATCCTGTAAGTTTCCATGCTTTCTCTTGACATCTTTCTTACCTTTGTAAGATCAGCTCCATTTCTCTTTAGATATGCCGCTGCCTCAAATGTTCTGACACCTGTTTTATTCACAAAATTGTCCGTATCTACAAGCATTCCATAATACATGGCATTCGCTTCCATTGGCTCTAACTTTGGTTTTGAATCTACATATTGAAGAATCTCTGCTACCAATTCACATGTAGAAGACGCATATGGCTCTACATATGAAAGTACCGGATTCTTGATCATATCTTTATTCTTTCGATGATGATCTAAGATCACCGTTGTCTTTGTCTGACTTAATAACTGTTCACATTCTGTATAATTTGCATGATTTACATCCACTACGATCAATAACGTGTTTTCATCTGTGATCTCAATTGCTTGTTCGTTATCAATGAACATATCTTCATCATAAATACCACTTTTATTTAATTCATCAACCATCGCACGGACAGAGATCGTTACTTCATTCATAACGATATGTGCCTTTCTTCCCAGAGAAAGTCCAAGTCTGTACAGACCAACAGCTGCACCGATCGCATCTGGATCCGGAATCTTATGTGCCATGATCACGACCTTTTCCTTTGATTCAAGAAGTTCTTTTAACGCATGCGCTTTAACTCGTGCTTTGACTCGTGTGGTACGTTCCATAACCTCACAATTGCCACCATAGTAGGAAATATCTTCCCCATCCTTGATCACTGCCTGATCACCACCACGTCCTAATGCCAGATCCATACCTGCACAGGCTGCTTCATAGTTTTCCTGATACGTATTTCCATTAATTCCAAAACTGATGCTTAATGTCATATGCATAGAATTCCCAAGATTGATCGTCTTGATCTCATCAAGGATCGAGAATTTGTTTTCTTTGATCTTGTCCAAATATTTCTGTTCAAATACAACAAAATATTTATCTCTCTCTGTTCTCTTCACAACCCCAGAGACATTCTGGATAAATTTGTTGATCTTACGATCTGCCACTGCGATCAGCATAGATCGTTTCACCGCATCAATATCATCAAGGATTTCTTCGTAATTATCAATATAGATTAAACCAATGACCATTCTCTGATTCTCATTTTGTTCCATATATTTCTTAAGTAATGTCTGATCAAAAAAATATACTGCGATCAGATCGTTGTCCTTAAGCATCTGTCTAGAACAACTGTTATCATTCTCATCAGAGAAATCTTCTACACGAATACGATTCATCTCTACTTTATAGAATAGCGTCTGTTCTTTTTCCTTATCTCCCTCTTTGCATTTCTTTTTATATTCAATATGAGAAATAGAGTGCATCACATCCGACGGAAGCAGATTACGGTTCAGATTCGGAAAAATCTGTTGCAATGACTTTCCTCGGTTCTCTCCCACAATTTTATGAAATGCATCATTTGACCATATGATCATTCCATTCCCATCAAGCAGTGCATACGGAACAGGAAGCTGTTGTAACAAATAATTCTGCACCTGACTCTGCTCAAACATAAAATCCATACATTCTTTGATGATCTCTTGTTTGCTTCGGGAATAAATGATCATCTGAAAAACTAAAAATACGACTAGTGAGACCGCTAAGATCACTCCACATCGAATATCCAAGAAAAAGAACACAATGTCTACAAAAGCCAGAATAAGCAATGCCCATAATGGTCCTTGAAGATACTGTTCTATCTTTGTTTTCTTCATAATGTCCATTTTTTTCTCCTGATTTGATTCTTACAATTATCCTTTATTATAACTCAATTGCATGAATTTGTACATTATATTTAACGAAAGCGAGATATTTGTTCAATTTACGCAATTTTCTTAATTATTTTGACATGTCTGTCGCAGTGCGATCTTGCCCGGAGGGCTTTTTGTATCATAGGGGATTCCATCGGAATTTCTATGATACAAAAAAGAGCTATACCGCAACATACGTCACAATATAACTCTTCATTATCTGCTTAAAATTATTCAGCTGTATATGGCATTAAAGCTAAATGTCTAGCTCTCTTAATAGCTCCTGTAACAGCTCTCTGATGTTTAGCACATGTTCCTGTAATACGTCTTGGAAGGATTTTTCCTCTTTCAGATACGTATTTCTTTAATGTTGCTACATCTTTATAATCGATTACAGCATCGGCTTCTGTACAGAATGCACATACTTTTCTTCTTCTACGTCCGCCTCTTCTTCTCATTGGAGAATCGCCTTTTGTATAAGCCATGATTTCTACCTCCTATTTAACTAAATGGTAATTCTTCTTCCAAACCATCCGGAATATTCATAAAACCATCGCTTGCTGCGGCACTAGGCTGTGGCGCGCTTGGCTGTGGAACTCCCATATTACTGTTCTGGGCTGCAGCAGCTTTGCTCTCTGCAAAATCCTGCTCTTCGATCACAACTTCTGTTGTGTAAACTTTAACTCCATCACGGTTTGTATAACTACCTGTCTGGATTCTTCCAGAAACAACCATCTTAGTACCCTGTTTTAGATACTTCTCTGCAAATTCCGCTGTGCGTCCGAATGCCACACAGTTAATAAAATCCGCATCCTGTTCACCGTTTCTTTTGAATCTTCTATCTACTGCTAACGTGTATCTGGCGATTGCCAAAGGTGTCTCACCTTGTGAATATCTTACATCAGGGTCCCTTGTCAATCTTCCCATTAATACTACTTTATTCATTATTCGGATCCCTCCTGTTAATTACGCATCCTGTTTAACGCATAAGAAACGTAATACAGTTTCCTCAATACGAAGTCTCTCTTCAAGTTCTGCTGGAACTGTAGTTTCGCCTTCGAACTGGATGAAATAGTAGTATCCTTCTTTCATCTTCTGAATTTCGTAAGCTAACTGTTTCTTACCCCATTCATCGACGTTAGTGATCGCAGCACCTGCTGTAGTAATCATTGCCTGAACTTTTTCAACCATAGCTGCACGTTCTTCGTCTTCGATCTTTGCACTTAAAACTAATGCTAATTCATATTTCATCATTACTTGCACCTCCTTTTGGTCTAGTGGCTCTTTCTTCGTGAAAGAGCAAGGATATTTTTATATACCACGAATAATTACTTTATCATAAACTTCTAATCTTGGCAAGCTTTTTTTATAAATCCTCTAAAATTTTTTTCAACCATCTTTCTTGGCACCATCACCTGTCTGCCACATCCAACACATTTTAAACGAAAATCCATTCCCACTCTCAGAATCTCCCATTCATTTATACCGCAAGGATGTGCTTTTTTTAATTTGACAATATCTCCGATCTGAAATTCCATCCATCAAACCTCCTTGTTCTGATCTATCTTTTACACTATAGTTCTGATTATAACAGAAAAAAGAACCAGGTGGTCAATACCCGATTCTTTTTCTACACTTTGAAGAAGAAGTTATTCTCTTAATCTTAGACTTCTGGCGCTGTTGCGTCAATATCCCCCAGATTCATTGCTTCATATTGTTCTAAAATTAAAGTCTGGATCATATTTCTTGTATCTGAATTGATCGGATGTGCAATGTCTCTATATTCACCATCTGCAGCTTTTCGGCTTGGCATTGCAATAAACAGACCTTTCTCCCCTTCGATTACTTTAATATCATGTACCACAAATTCATTATCGATTGTGATTGATACAACAGCTTTCATCTTACCTTCTTTGGCCACTTTTCTAATACGTACATCAGTTATTTGCATGTTGTCATCCTCCTAGTTTCTAATAATATAGCTAAAATTCGCTCTCCGGTCAGGCTCTGGTAACTTCTTCTTTCTCTTAGACCGTATATGCTAATTTTTATTATAACACTATTTTCAGCAAATGTGAACAAAAACTTGTTTTTTATCAGCTTTTTTATTATGACATTTTACTACTTTTTTCTCCATATTCTTATAGTACATATAATATTTTCCAATTTAATCTCCGTCTTGCAAGATTAGTTGCGGTGACTTATAATAAGGAAAACAATGAAACTATATCAACGATTGAAAGAAAGGGCACATGAAAATGTATCAGATAGATTTTAATAAACCAATTCATATTCATTTTATGGGGATCGGAGGAATCAGCATGAGCGGTCTTGCTGAGATTCTTATCAAAGAAGGATTTACGATTTCTGGATCCGATATCCATACTTCCGATATCATCAAACACTTAGAAGATAAAGGCGCAAAGGTTTATCTCAGCCAGACTGCTGATAACATTACAGATGATATCGATCTTGTTGTATACACAGCAGCGATCAACTTCGATACCAACGAAGAATATAAAGAAGCCATCCGCCGTAACATTCCTGTCATGAAACGTGCTACACTGCTTGGTCAGATGATGCATAATTATCAGAATGCGATCGCCGTATCTGGAACTCACGGTAAGACAACAACAACTTCTATGTTATCTTATATTTTACTTGCTGGTAACACAGATCCTACGATCAGCGTTGGTGGAATTCTTGATGCGATCAATGGGAATATCCGTGTCGGACATTCCGAGACATTCGTAACTGAAGCATGTGAATACACAAACAGTTTCTTAGAATTCTTCCCTAAGATCAGTATTATCCTCAATATTGAAGAAGATCACATGGACTTCTTTAAGGATCTTGATGATATCCGCCATTCTTTCCGTGAATTTGCCCACAAACTTCCTGATTATGGTTATCTGATCATCAACGGTGAAATTGAGAACATTGATTATATTGTGGACGGATTAAAGGCAGAATATGCAACTTTTGGATTAGAAAATGATTCTTATGACTATTGTGCAAAGAACATCGGGTATGATGCATTTGGACATGCTCATTTCGATTATTACTATAAAGGAGAATTTATTGACCATATCCAGTTAAATGTCAACGGAGAACATAACGTGAAGAATGCACTGGCTGCCATTGCTGCTGCAAAACGTATCGGCATTGATGTTGATACAATGAAGAAAGGACTTCTTGGATTCACTGGCGCCAAACGTCGTTTTGAACTAAAAGGCACATGCAACGACTTCACCGTTGTTGATGACTATGCGCATCATCCAACAGAGATCCGTGCAACTCTGGAATCTGCTAAGAATTATCCACATAACGAATTATGGTGTGCATTCCAGCCTCATACTTATTCCAGAACAATTGCATTCCTTGATGACTTTGCAAAGGCATTAAGCCTCTGTGACCACGTGATCGTCACTGACATCTATGCTGCCAGAGAAAAAGATACTGGTATCGTAAGTTCCAAAGATATCGTGGACCGCATGGCTGATTATGATGTAGATGTACACTATATTAAGGAATTTGATGACATTGAAAAATTTATTTTAAAAAATTGCAAAAAAAATGATCTGTTGATAACTATGGGGGCCGGAAACGTCGATTCTATCGGAAATTCGCTCGTAAATAGATAGTTATCCACATTATCCACAGACTTGTACACAATTGTTGATAAACAAATCTGTGGATTTCTTTTGTCCTTTTCCACAATTGTAAAATCTATGTAAATGGCTTATTTCCATTGTTTTACGATTTTTGTCCACATTATCCACATTATCCACAGACTTGTACACAATCAGGGTGTGGATTTCCCTGGTATTTACAATTTCTCCAATCTGCGTTATAGTCAGATTAACGATAATAAAAGAAGGAGAGATTGCCATGAATTACATTAAAGTAACAACCACATATCCAACCGGTGGAACGCTGCTTCCAAACGCATTTGTTGATAATTATATGATCCGTGCGAACGGTGAATACATCAAAGTGTATATTTATCTTCTGCGTATGGTTTCTGACGGTGCAAACTTCAGCATTCCTTGTCTTGCAGATGTACTGGAACTTACGGAGCGTGATGTTACTCGTGCGTTAAAATACTGGGAGAAAGAATCCCTCTTACGCATGGAGCTTAAAGACGGCGAGATCAGTTTTATAGAGCTTCTCCCTGTCAGTGGCAATCCACATTCTCCTGCACAGACTACAAAACAAGAAGAAACAGCCCAAGCTACTTCTTCAGCAGCTTCTAAGACTACTGTGAAGGATCAGACGATCACTGGTGCTGAACCGATTCCTGCCATGAAGACGCTTTCTCCTGCAGAACTTCAGCGTAAGAGCGAAGATGAGCGTTTTTCTTATCTTCTCTACGTATGTGAGATGTTCTTAGGAAAGCCTTTAACTTGTACGGATATGAACACTTTACTTTACATGTACGAAGATCTTAGAATGTCATGTGAATTGATCGAATATCTTGTAGAGCATTGTGTATCAAATGGTAAGAAGAGTTTCCGTTATATGCAGTCTGTAGCGATCAACTGGTACGAAGCAAATATCAAAACTCCTGAAGAAGCGAAAGCGTACAGCAAGAATTTTCGTAAGGAATATTATTCTATCATGCGTGCATTTGGATTAAATCAGAATCCAGCCCCTGTTCAGGAAGAATATATGAAACGATGGCTTGAAACTGATGGTTTTGATCTTGCACTGATCATTGAAGCTTGTAATCGTACGATCAATGCGATCAACAAACCTAGTTTTCCATATGCAGATACGATCTTAAAGCACTGGAAAGATAACCACATCGTAACATTGGAAGATGCGAAAAACTTCCATATCCGGCAGAAAGCACCAAAGACTTTCGCTAACAATAACAACCAGAGCAATATGCATAACTTTACGCAGCGTGATTATGATTTTGATGCGTTAGAGCAACAGCTTTTACAGAAACAGTTCGCGGATGAACTCATGGAGAACTAACTTATGTCATTATCAAATAACGATTATCAGGATATCATGCGCCAGTATGAGGAAAGACGGCTTTCTAATTACCGTCTCCATGAACAGCGCAAGAAAGATATATACACAACAATTCCAGAGATTAAAGAACTTGACCGGCAGATCACTGCCAATTCTATTTCTCTCGGAAAGCAGCTGATCGTCCGGGATGATCCTGCTTTGAGAGAAGAATACCGTATAAAGAATCAGGTGCTGATCAGCCAGAAACAGGCTCTCTTAAAAGAAGCCGGATATTCTTCTGATTATCTGGAACCGATCTACTATTGTAAGAAGTGTAAGGACACCGGATATATTGGACAGGAACAATGTTCCTGCTTTCATCAGGCGATGATCGATCACCTGTATTCCGGTTCTAATATGGCTAAGATTTTAGCACGGGAGAATTTTCAGACCTTCCGGGAAGATTATTATTCCGACCAGATGACCAAGCAAGGTCTTCCAAGCCCTAGACGTAACATCCAGAAAGTCGTGGAACACTGTAAAACCTTTATTTCCAGATTTCCAAATCATGACAACATTTTATTTCAGGGTTCCACTGGTGTTGGGAAGACTTTCTTAAGTCATTGTATTGCAAAGGAAATCATGGACCGCGGTTTTACCTGCGTCTATATGACAGCTTTCCAGCTGTTTGATACTTTGGCAAAGCATACCTTTGGCAAAGGAAAGGATATGGAACAGGAAACATCTGCTAACCTGATCTTTCAATGCGATCTATTGATCATCGATGACCTTGGAACTGAGATGATCAATAAATTTGTGATCTCACAGTTATTTCAATGTTTGAATGAACGATTGATCCAGGAAAGATCAACGATCATATCCACAAATTTATCTCTGCAAGAATTCAGAAATACTTATTCTGAACGAATTTTTTCAAGGATCATTGAGAATTATTCATGGCAGAAAATCTATGGAGATGATATCCGTTTCAAAAAATCGAACTTGACGTAACTTATTTATAATGTTATAAAAAACTATAGAACAATATACGAAGGAGATAGTATCATGAGACGATCTGACCGTAACTTTACTAAGATTCCAGACGGTAAACTTGGAATCATTGCCCTTGAAGGATGCAAAGAACTTGGAAAAACAATCGACAACTATATCATCCAGTGGAGATCTGAAACTTACAAAGATTTCAAAGACTCTGTTGCCTGTGATGGATATTTAAGAGATACTTATCTTTTAGATGCCAGTTGCCCACGTTTTGGTTCTGGAGAAGCTAAAGGTATCATTCGCGAATCTGTTCGTGACATGGATTTATACATTATTGTTGATGTATTAAACTACAGCGTAACTTACTCTTTAAGCGGACGTGTAAACCACATGTCTCCAGACGATCACTATGCTGACTTAAAACGTATCATCAGTGCTTCCGCTGGAAAGGCTAAGAGTGTTAATGTTATCATGCCTTTCTTATATGAAAGCCGTCAGCATAAGAGAAGTACACGTGAATCTTTAGACTGTGCAGTTATGCTTCAGGAACTGATCAGCCTTGGTGTTGATAATATCCTGACTTTCGATGCACATGACCCTCGTGTACAGAATGCAATCCCTATCAGTGGATTTGATAACATCCAGCCTACTTATCAGTTTGTAAAATCATTAGTTGAACAGTGTGATGATGTTCACTTTGACAACGACCACTTAATGGTTATCAGCCCAGATGAAGGTGCTATGCAGCGTGCGATCTACATGGCAAACGTTGTTGGTGTTGATGTTGGTATGTTCTACAAACGCCGTGACTATTCTACTGTCATTGACGGACGTAATCCTATCGTTGCACATGAATTCCTTGGTGACTCCTTAGATGGTAAGGATGTTCTGATCATCGACGACATGATCTCTTCTGGAGAAAGTATGATCGACGTAGCCAAAGAATTAAAACGAAGAAATGCCCGTCGTGTATTCTGCTTATCTACATTTGGTTTATTTACAAACGGATTAGAAGTATTTGACCGTGCAGTTGAAGAAGGTATTATTGAGAAGGTTATCACAACTAATCTTACTTATCAGACACCTGAATTATTATCTCGTGACTGGTATGCATCTTCTGACGTATCCAAATACGTTGCACTATTAATTGATACATTAAATCATGATGCATCAATCAGTGATCTGTTAAACCCAACAGAACGTATCAAAGAATATCTTGAAAAAAAGAATATGTAATATATAGATAAAGACTTCGTCTTATGGCGGAGTCTTTTTTTTGCAGAATTTTCTTATACACAAAAATCACAGGTATTGAATTACCTGTGATTTTTAATTATCTCAATATTCTTTTTACTGATTCTCTGCTGGCTGTTCTTCTGTCTGTTGTGCTGCCGTTGTAGGAGCCGCTGTTGTAGGCGCTGCCGTTGTAGGAGCTGCTGTCGTAGGTGCTGCTGTAGTTGCTTCTGTGCCCTTTGTGCTGCTCTCTGTCGCTGTTGTTGCCTGTGTTCCTGTCTGCTGTGTAGTCTCTCCCTGATAATCTGTATAACTTCCACCCATAGAATCTGTAGAAGAGTATTCTGAATGAATCGTATTCATGAAATTACTCCAGATGGATTTTGGATAAGATGCTCCACTTAACGATTCCATAATCCTGTTATCATCTCTTCCTACCCATACTGCTGTTGTATAGTAAGGTGTGTATCCACAAAACCATCCATCTTTATTCAGGCTTGTTGTACCTGTCTTACCGGCAGTATCAACATTCGGTACCTTCGCACCAACACCCGTTCCACCTGTGACAACACTCTTCAGTACATCTGTCATTGCATTTGCTGCATTTGTGGAATATACTCTTCTCTTCTTTGTAGAAGATGACATCACTTCATCTCCATCAGAAGTTGTGATCTTAGAAATACACGTTGGTTCTCTATACACACCATCGTTCTTCAATGTAGCATATCCTGCTGCCATCTCTTCTGATGTTGTTCCTTTCGTGAAACCACCAATACATGTCGTATAATACTTATAATCAGAATCTGTTAGATATTTAAAATTCATCTCTTCCAGATATTTTAAACAGGTCTTTGGTGTCAACTGCTCATAGATCCGCATTGTTGCAACGTTACTTGATTTCTGAACGGCTCTTCGAAGTGAGATCTGTCCAGAATAAGAACCATGAGAGTTTCTTACACGATTCTTATCTTTCGTTGACATCGGTGAATCATTCACCGTTGATCCTGCAGACCATCCATGTTCTAAAGCTGGTGCATATACAAGCAATGGCTTGATCGCACTACCTGGCTGTCTTGGACTCTGGAACGCACGGTTTAATGTATAACCGATATTCTTCTGTTCACGTCCACCGACGATCGCTACAACCTTTCCAGTATCATTATCAATACATGTTCCAGATGCCTGTGTCTTATAAATGCCATTCTTATCTTTCTCTGTATATCCAGACAATGCATTGTCTACACTGCTCTGCAGTTGTTTCTGGACATCTGGATCAATGGATGTATAAATATGATATCCTGCACTGTATAAGGTCCTCTTACACTCTGCATACATCTTATCATATTCTTCCTGATATTTTTCCTTCTCAGAAGTCGAACTGAAATCATATTTGAATTCAAATCCCTTCTGTTTCATAATCTCTTTTGTCGCACAATGAATGACATATGTTTCTACGTAATTCTTCTTCTCTGTCTTACTCTTCTGCGCACTCTTTACGTTAATCTCTTCACTGATTGCTTCTTCATACTGGTCTTTACGGATCAGTTTCTGCTCGTACATATCCTTTAGAATCTTATTTCTACGCTTGATCGTATTTTCTTTGTTTGTACGTGGATCATAGATTGTTGGATTATTTGGAATCGCAGATAAAAATGCTGCTTCTGACATTGTCAGATTCTTCGCATCCTTACGGAAATATCCTTGGCTTGCTGCCTGAATTCCATAATAACCATTCGCATAATAAACATTGTTCAGATAGAACTCAAGGATCTGCTCCTTGGAGTATTTCCTCTCTAATTCTACTGCCATAAAGATCTCTTTAACTTTTCTCTTCCATGTCTTCTGACGATTCAAAAAGACAGTCTTCGCAAGCTGCTGCGTCAGAGTACTTCCCCCCTGTGTGATCCTTCCTTTGTGTACCACATAACTTACTGCAGCTCTTGAGATTCCTTTGTAATCCACACCGCTGTGTTTATAGAAATTCTTGTCTTCGACAGAAATTACTGCAGCTATGACATAAACCGGAAGCTCCTTGTACTTCAGATAATATACATCTTTTTCACCTTTAAACTTCAGTAACTGTTTTCCGTTGGTGTCATATACAATACTTGTCTGTGATGCCTTAAATGTCTCCTCACTCGACTGAGCAACGAGTTTCTTGGCTTCACTTCTAAGCTTCATAACCTTTGCCCCAAAAGTAAACCAGCCGATTACGACCAACAACAAAAAGACAACAGAAACTTTCAAAAGAACTTTTTTCTTTTTATGTTTCTTTTTATGCTTTTTCTTGCTTTCGGGAATAATCTTTTTTGTTTCCTTTGTTTCTTCAGCCATATTCCTTTCACCTTTCGTTTGTTTTTACTGTTCTCATTTTCCGGATCATCTCCAGATATATATCTTAATTTTAACATAAAATATATCATAACTAAAATTTTTGTCTCGACATAGTTCGCACTCTAAAGACAAAATCTAATTGGCATATCCGTAATAAACACTTCCTGCTTGTTTAAATTCACTCTCAAGCTTCTTGCGATTTGCTTTTACAGACTTCCCATTTGTCGGATCATAATATCTTAAATCCGTCTGATTATAACTCATAACTAATACATATGTGCCATTCTTTCTCTGTGCCACGAAAGATCTTCCCTTACTTATTGCATAAACAAGATCATCCATGCTGCAGTCAGAATAATTAACTGCACGCTTATTGAACACCTTAAATAATTTATCATATGTGCTGCCTGACATCTTCTTGATCTTATCATAGGAAATCTTAATTCCTTCTGATCTTGCCATCATCAGAATACATGCAATATCTGTCTCATCTTTATTCTTTGCTTTGATCATCGGGATATTAGATCCTTTTCCATAATTCTGTGCAACACCTTTCTCCCACAGATACATCTGATGATAATTTACAACTACCCCACCACCTTGCTTGGCGACCTTGATAGCTTCTTTCAGATTACTGTAAATTCCTGACAACTTACCGCCTGTATAGACAAATGCATCCCTATATTTATTATCATTTACAGCAAATTTGATCTTTATCTCATCTTCCTGTTCCTCAACATTTGTAGAAAGATAGTTTGGTCTTGTCTGAATATAAACATCATCCGGGAATGCAAGATATAACTGATTCAATCTTGTTCCTGTATACCCATACTCTAAAACTGCCTTACTCTCCTGTTTATCTTTGTAACGAATATAACTTACATTGATCTTCTTATATCCATTTCCACTCTTCTTAGAATGTGTCAATGCGATCGTTGTTCCGTCTACACTTGTGTTCGTAATATAAGTACCATCTTCTCCATACTCTTTTACAATCTTTTTATTGTTTCTTATATATACATTTGTCAATGGATACATATAAGAACCATCTTTATTCCTTACAACTTCTTTTTTATTTCCAACTCCATAGATAAAATCTTTCTCTATGAATCCAATTGGACGCAGTACCTGATCATCTTTACATGTGATCACTTCTGTTTTCTGTGTGGAAAGATCCACAACTTTCATCTTATTCTTTGACTGATTCAATGCAAGCATTCCATTCTCAGAGATAACTGTCATATCATCTGTAATGTTCTTTGCCAGAATCTTACTCTTTCCAGAGTCAAGATCTACCTGATAAACCGCTCCATCCAAATAGAAATAAAACTGTCCGCTACCACTTAAAAATGCACCTTTTTTAATGTCATTTTTCATCATATCATACTGAATCTGTGTTGGGATAAAGCCTAGTTCCTCAATCTTCTGGTCTGACGCAGTATACTGATAAACAGAAATACCATTCTCTCCTTCATGTTTTCCTCGATTCATATATCCATAAACCAAGAATGCTATATCTCCATTATTCTTCATCTTCATAATCTGAATCGCATGCTTTTGATAGTTGTTGCGACTGTCACGATAATCTTCTCCTTCAAAAGAAAATACTTTGTGCATGTTGGACTTCTGATAGTCATAATACCACAATTCATCTTGGACAACGAATGCTACTTTCTTTCCGCCATTTTTACTGATCAACTGTTTCTGACTGCTTCCGATTCCCAATAAAATACGATTATTACTACGATCGATCGTATCGTATCGCATATATGCTTCCATATTACGTTCATAATTTAACAGATACATTCTGTCCTTTGCATATCGAACCCTAAAATATTCTGTTGCCTGATAATACTGTTTTGTTCCATCCGTATTCTCTGCTGAAAGAATATATCTCAGCTCCAGTGACGTTACATTTTCAGAAATTTCTTTTACGGTTGCAGGATATACACTTTCAACCTGTGGTTTTAATGTTGCATAAGATACCGCTTCCTGTGTCGATTTCAAGTCAACATTCGCCAGATTATTCGATGTTGTTCCCTCTGCCGTTTCTAAATACTGACTGATAAACTCTGTATTACCTTCTGTCAATGCTGCATCATGGAATTTCTGTGCAAAATCCAGACATTCTTTTAAATGAAAACTAGTTCCATAAATCACACGTGTAAAATAACGGATCGTTTTGTCATTTTGTTTCACTGACAATTCCATTAGATATGTTTTTCCATTTTCCAGACGTTCTTTGATCTTAATGTTTGCCGTCTTTTTTCCTTTGACTTTATGAAATGCTGTATCACCATTTCCAAGGATTGTTTTATTATCTGTATCATAAATCTTATATGACACGACACTGACGTCAGATTTTGCATATGTCAGCATTACTTTTACTTCATTCTCATAAATTGGTGTGATACTGTCACGGATCAAGGATGCATCAACACTTCCCTGATACCCATGCAACTGGTTAATATTCTTTCCATCTGCAGACACTGTTAATAAAGGGATTGTTGCTTGACTAGTTTCTGTAACCCCTTTGTTATTTCTTCCAACTAACATATAATTCCAGATAAATAATGAAATTAAAAATAGAATTCCAAATACTGAAATTTGTATCACTTTACTTTGCTTCATTACTTTCTCCTTTTCCTAATTCCGTGAAGCCTTATAATGTACATTTTATCCGTTTTTGTATATGAATACAACCTTTTTAAGAAATGTTTAAGATGTATGTTTTTCATTTTACAGCGGATTTCATAGTGATTCCCTATGAAACAAGAAAAAACCAGGATTTCTCCCGGCTCTTTCTTTTTATGCTTTAAACATATTTCGTTTTCTTCGATAACGGCATCTTCTATGATAAATCTCTCCTCCAAGCAGCGAAAGGATCATCTGATATAATAATTGTTCTTTCTTCTGACAATCTTGCTTCTCTTGATGATCGATCTTATCATAAATCTTATCCACCATAGCAAGCAGCATCGTTCGATCCATATATTCATCAAACATCCTACTGCCCTCGTATTCCATCTGATCACAAATATCTTCGATCAGATCCAGAATCTGTCTGGCCAGTGCAGAATACATTCTCGTAATATACTGATAATCGTCTTCCTGCCTCTGTTCCTGTGCTACAAATTCTCTGACTGGTCTTACTTCAGTATCAAATAATGGAAGATCTCCTAAACCATCTCTGTCTGCCATCTTCCTGCTCCTTTTTCTCTATCAATCATATCTTATGATCATTTAGAGAAAATATTGCATGTCCTATTCTTTATTTTCTTCCCGAATACTTCTCACTTCTTCATTGATCGCCAACATCTTGCTGTCTAAAAACGTCACAAGATCTGCACACTCCTTCAATTCTTTCTTAATGTATTCTGGTGTATTGCCCTCGTATTTATAATAAATCTTATGCTCCAGAGATGCCCAAAAGTCCATTGCAACCGTTCTGATCTGAATCTCTACTTTGGTAGGTACCACTCTGTCAGATAAAAAGATTGGTACTCTTACGATCAGATGATAGCTTCTGTATCCATTGACCTTGGGATTCAACATATAATCCTTTGTCTTTAGTACTTCTATATCATCTTGTGATGAGATCATATCTACGATTCGATAAATGTCTGGTGTAAAAGAACAAATAACCCTGACCCCAGCGATATCATCAATATATTTCTGAATATTCTCTACTGTGATCTCTTTTCCTTTACGTATCAGCTTTCTTGTGATGCTCTCATCTGTTTTTAATCTTGATTCGATATGTTCAATCGGATTGTACTGGTGCACAAGTTTAAACTCATCATTTAATATCTCTAATTTCGTTCCGATCTCTTTTAATGCAGAACGATATAATAATTTGATCTTTCGGTATTCAAGCATTACATCTTGTACATCAGGTAATTCTAATTCTCTCATATGTCTCACTCCTTACCATGTTTGCTATTCCTATTCTATCACTGTTTCACTTTGTATTCAATAGCATACAATCCGAGTAGTAAGTTCTTAAATACCTAAAAATGGGTAAAAAAAATCCGTGCGGAATGCGTTGTGCTATCTTCCACAGACGTTACCTCTATAGTTAACTCAACCCAGGCACCCTCACGGCACATAGAAGGTTCCACTTAGTGCTGCTTTGTTCCCAACCTGACACGGTTCATGGATTCCTATTGCGTGAGACCCAGATATCAACGCCACTTGTAGAGGGCAGCTCTACAGAAAACAGCCCGAAGCAAACCATCACCTCTGCTATAGCGGATTGCAGAAATAGGGTGCCGCTACCTCCCCGGCTAGCACGGAAGCTTTATGACTTGATTATCTTTGGCATCTTTTGCAAGATGCATATTTGATTATACTAAATACTTTTCTTTTGGTCAATAGTTATTCTTATTTGGTTTTTAGATAAATTTTTTTCGTTCCCCGATATCTTCCTCTTCCTTTTACGATCACATATTTGTGACCTTCTTTTTTGACGATCTTGTAATCTTTATTCTTTTTTAAATGCTTTCCTTTGTAATATAATACGATTCCCTTTGGATTCTTATTTTTAGAATCCGCCTTACAATATCTCAAATGAATCTTGTTTACTGGCTGCATTACTGTATATGCCTTTAAACGCACCGTTGCATGATCTGGGTTCAGATCATTCCATTTTCTATGATCATAAAGATAACTCTGTCCTTTTTTTGTTTTATTAACAAAAGATACCCAGTGATAATCATCATTTTCATCAAAACCAATCTTACCAGAAGATCTTAATTTTACTACAACTGCAAACTTGTCTCCTCTCAGAACCTCTGCTTTTCTTGAAAGATCGATCGTATGCGTTCCGGCCTCTCTGATCGTTCCTGTTACCGGACGTTTTAACATCTTTGTTCCACTTGTTGGTCTTCCATCTTTAGGATTTCTATAAATCTGTATACTGTATTTGACGTTTGCAGACCAAGTTACCAGATTCACTGCTTTGATCAGTTCTTTCTTCTTTGCACTTCCTTTTTTCGCTGTAAATACATTTGCGAACTTTTGTCCTTTTTTCAGTTTTAAAATTCCAGGATTCGCTGAACCATCATAGAAATAATTGTATTTATACTCTGAGGCTTTCACAAATTGCCCTGCAACAAATTCACAAAGAGATTTATCTTCATAAGAAATATAGGTATATCCATTACTTCCTTCTTGATTTCCCCAACTGTTTTTTACGATCCATGCTCCATCTCTGGACGGTCTGGATCCACTGTTAAAATTATCTTTGCTATAACTATCATCCCATCCAACGATCGCAACAATATGATTTGCTGTCTGTCTGGCACTATTGCAGTTGTATGCCTCATGATTCTTTCCGTAATAGGCTGTTTCTTCCCATGTCTCTTCGGGTGCATGGTACGCCATAACTACGGAACCATATCCTATGATATAGGATTTTACTACTGCTGCTTGCGGTGTATCTCCAAGGAAAAATCCATTCTTCAGAATTGCACTGTCTTTTTGTCCTACAGAATCAGATAATCTCCATTTTCCTGTATTAAATGGTGCAATATTTTCTTTTGCAAGACCATACCATCCTGTTAGCGACAACATTGCAAGCAGTGAATTGCCACCCGCATATCTCCAATCTCCTGAAACTTTTGTTTTGTCCCCTTTGGTATTATTTAATATATCGTTTTTTCGATTGTACATAAAATATCCAAAATGTTTCTCCGAAAAATCTATATTCGTACTTGCGATTCCTTGTTTGATCAGAGAAGTCTCTCCCATCGACGTAATCCCAAACGCCCAGCATAATTCTGTGTTCCCCTGATCTTTCACTGATGTTACCTGTCCAAGTTCTGATGAACTGTAATATGAATCCAAGGATCTGGCATTCCTCTTTGGCGTTACAGTTTTGGGCACATCTGGAGATTCAATCTTAATATTCAATGGATGATATCCATTAGACTGTGAGGCATAGATAAAAGAAATATTTAAAGAACTTATCATGCCGACACATAAAATAACTACAATAAGCTTCTTAATCCTTTCCATGTTCCTTGTCCCCCTTCTTCCTTCTTCTTAATTCTTTAAAAAAATCAGACAGCATCTGACTGCACTCTTCCTCTAATATACCACGTTCTATCTCTACTTGATGATTAAATTTGTCAATCTGTAAAATATTCAATACAGATCCTGCACAGCCCGCCTTTGGATTCATCGCTCCGATCACAACTTTGGGAATTCGTGCCTGTACGATAGCTCCTGCGCACATCTGGCATGGTTCCAATGTGATATACATGGTACAATCTTCCAGTCTCCAATCATTAACTTTCTTACTTGCTTTCTGAATCGCAAGAAGTTCTGCATGTGCCAATGTTGTCTTCTTCTTATTGCGCTGGTTATAAGCTCTTGCAATGATCTTATCGTCTTCAACGATCACACATCCGATCGGAACATCTCCGATCACTGCCGCTTTCTTTGCTTGTTTGATTGCTTCTTTCATGTATTTTTCTTCTTGTGTCACTTACTCTTACCCCTTATATCTATGTCATATTTTTCTTTATTATAACATAGAATGAAGCAAAAAGAGAGTACACGATTGTCAGATTATCAACGTATTGTATCTTATCTGTATGAATATCACCATGGAATCAAGGGTTCCAATGTCGGTTTTGCCAAAATAGAAAAACGCCAAAACCGTCTGAGGGTCTATTTCCATGTAAAAACAAATGAACAGGCATTAGAATACAAAATTTATTTTTATTATTTTCATCAGGGTGCTATGAATGGGATTTATCTTGATACGGTCAAGCGAAATGATGCGATCATTGAATTTAAAAACACATATCCTTTGATCGATGATTTTGATAAAATGGATGGATTCTTACTGTATTATTCGAATGATCATTTCTTTGGATCGCAGTGGAAAGATCATCCGATCATTATACGAAGTTTTGTACCTGTGGAGTCTGCTGAAAATAAAAATGAGAATACTGAAAAAACGGTACCTCCAGAACCTTCGCCTGAAACCGAAACACTTTCTGAAACTGAAGTTTCTCCTACATCCAGTCTCTCAGAATACATTGAAGCCCTTCAATTAGAAAAGGATGCGAAAGAATTCACACATCCAAATCCACCAAAGGGCTTCGACTGGAAGGAGTATCCCACCTTGCCCATGCCTCCTTCTTATAGCCTTGATCCTAGCATTAAGATCGGACTAGAAGATCTTGATCAGATTCCTGATCTTGATGACAACATAAAGACAAATGGTTTTCTCCTTTTAAATTATGGGAATTTCGGCCACTTAATGCTCGCGAAAGATCAAGACAGCGGCCAACGTTATCTTGGAATTCCTGGAATCTTTGATAACGAAAAAGCTTTTATCTCCCGTTTATTTGGTTTTAAGACTTTTATCACAGTGCCGCTAAAACCACATAAAACTGGAAATTTTGGTTATTTTATCTTACCGGTCTAAGATGTTACTTAACTGTGCAAACTGTTCTAAGGTTAATGCTTCTCCACGAACAGATGCAGGTAATTCCATCTCTTCTAATGCCTGTGCTACCTGTTCTTTGGAGAAGTTTAAGCCTCCGAAATTTTTAATTCCATTCTGGAGAGTTTTTCTTCTCTGGTTAAAAGATGCACGAATTAACTGGAATAATAATTTCTCATTTGTAACCTTGATCAGTGCGTCTTTGTATTTCGTAAGACGGATGACTGCAGATCCAACTTTTGGTCTTGGCATAAAGCAGTTTGGCGGCACATTCGCTACCACATATGGTTCTGCATAGTACTGCACTGCGAGTGATAATGCACCATAGTCTTTTGTTCCCGGACCTGACTGCATACGGTCTGCAACTTCTTTCTGTACCATGACAGTAATACTGTCGATCGGCACATGACTTTCAAACAATCCCATGATGATCGGAGTTGTAATGTAATATGGGAGATTCGCCACAACCTTCACTGGTTTCCCACCATTTTTCTCTTCTACGATCTTTGCAATATCGACTTTCAAAATATCTGCATTCAAAATGGACACGTTATCATATGCACTTAATGTGTCTGAAAGAATCGGAATCAGATTCTTATCAATCTCAACTGCCATGACCTCTCTCGCATTTTCTGCAAGATACTGTGTCATTGTTCCAATTCCTGGTCCGATCTCTAACACGAAATCATCTTTGTTCACTTCTGCTGCAGAAATGATCTTCTCAAGAACACGTTCATCAATCAGAAAGTTCTGTCCAAACTTTTTCTGAAAATCAAAATCATATTTCTGAATTACTTCTATTGTATTTTTTGGATTTCCAAGTTTCACTCTTTATACCTCTTTCATACGATACAATTGTCTTGCATTTTCTTCAGTGACTGCGATCAGTTCTTCCTTGTTGATCCCTTTGATCTGACTGAGCGCTTCTGCTACATAATTTAAATTTAGTGAAGAATTTCTCTTGCCTCTATTGGGTTCTGGTGACAGATATGGGCAGTCTGTCTCTAATACGATTCTGTCTAACGGTGTATAAGCTGCAACTTCCTTTAATGTCTTTGCATTCTTAAATGTTACAACGCCACCGATTCCAATATAAAATCCCATATCAAGGAATTGCCTTGCCATCTCTTTTGAATAAGAAAAACAGTGAACCACCCCGCCGATTTCTTCTGCATGTAACGCTTTCATTATATCATAAGTATCCTTTGCTGCGTCCCTGCTATGAATAATGATCGGTAATTTTACATCTCTTGCAAGTTCGATCTGTGCTTCAAACCATTTCTTCTGAATGCTGCGTTCTGGTTCATCCCAGTAATAATCAAGCCCGATCTCTCCGATCGCAAGAATTCGATCCATTGCTGCATATTTCTTTAGTGTATCGATATCTGACTCTTTCAACTCTGCCGTATCACTTGGATGAACGCCGACTGCTCCATACATCATCGGATATCGTGTCACTGCTTCTACGATCCATGTAGACGTTTCCATATTCGATCCTACATCAACGATCGTTCCGATTCCATTGTCCTTCATAGATGCTAACAATTCTTCTCTGTCTTGATCAAACTGTTTGTCATCATAATGTGCATGTGTATCAAATATCATCGTCTCTCTCCCTTTTCTCTTCGTTTCTTTAATCTGACTGTATTTCCGTTGACCGTAAGACAACGGATGCTTCGTAAGAAACTTGACATACGGCTGTAACCATAGTCTTTGATATTAAATCCGCTGTGTTTATCTTTTAATTCTAACGTTACCGCAGAAAGATTATCTAAAGATCCACCATTTTTCTTTACAAAATGGATTACTTCTTCTTCAATCGTTTCTCTGCTTGTCAGTTCTTTAAATTCAACATAACAGTTTGTATCTTCCTGCACAAGCATAAAATTATCCATCTCTTCATCAATTAAAACACTCAGCTTTGTATATCCATAATTTCGCACATCAAAATCTGAATATTTTGCATTTAATCGATTTCCAATCTTCCCTAAATCTACTGGTGCATTTCCATTTTCACTGATAATATCTGCAATCGTATATGAAATCTCATCCAGTGATGTAACATTCTCTATTTCATCACTTTCCATATCCTCTTCTTTACCTCTGTCCGCTTCATAAATCAGATTTAGATGGATAAATTTATTACATGCTCTTGTCAGTGCCACAGGTGTCTTTGATTCTCCCATTCCGATCACATACATATGTTCTTCTCGAAGTCTCATTGCAAGTCTTGTAAAATCACTGTCACTCGTAACAATGCAGAATCCGTCTACTTTCTTTCCATATAACAGATCCATTGCATCAATGACCATTGCCATGTCTGTTGCATTTTTACCTGAAGTATAAGAAAATTGTTGCACAGGAATAATAGAATATTCTAATAACAACTCTTCATTCCATCCATTTGCTTTGGACCAGTTCCCATAAATTCTTCGACAAGACGGAAATCCGTAGGCTTCCAGCTCCTGAAAAATGATCGGTGCGTATTTAGGACTGATATTATCTGCATCGATCAGAACTGCAAACTGATTCTTTTCTTCTTCTATCATATTCTCCCTCATATCTTACTATTGTTTATAGTTCTTTCCTGTAAAATGAAAAAAAGGATATATCCTCTCGAATATATCCTTAAATAAATACCAAGCGGGTGATGGGAATCGAACCCACGTGATCAGCTTGGAAGGCTGGAGTTCTACCATTGAACTACACCCGCATATCTTGTTCGCTGTGTTGTGTTTTCCTCAGCTACAAGTAATACTATACCACCACTTTTTATAAATTGCAAGTGTTTTTTTGAATTTTTTTCATTTTTTTGAATATCTTATGATAAAGGGGTTTTGGGGTATATTTTATGATGAATAAGATCTGGTGTTTTATGATCCTTGCAGGACTCATTGTCAGCAGTTTTAATGGAAAGATCACAACACTTTCTGATACCATTCTTTCTTCTTCCAAAGAGGCTGTGGAACTCTGTATTCTAATGTTTGGAATTGTTGGATTATGGTCTGGACTCATGAACATTGCTCTGTCTCTTGGAATTACTACACAACTTCAAAAGCTGTTAACCCCTTTTCTGACTTTTTTATTTCCAAAGCTGAAGAATCAAAAAGCGAAAGAATATATCAGTACAAATATTGTCGCAAATATATTAGGTCTTGGTTGGGCTGCAACTCCTTCCGGATTAAAAGCTATGGAAGAATTACAAAAAGATAACCCTGACAAAAACACCGCAACAAATGAAATGTGTTCGTTCCTAATTCTTAATATATCATCTCTGCAATTGATTCCGATCAATATCATTGCCTACCGAAGCCAATACGGCTCTGTCAATCCATCTAAGATCTTAATTCCAGGACTTATCGCTACTTTAGGTTCCACGATCGTTGCTGTTATCTATATCAAATGGAAGGACCGAAAACGATGATCACATTTCTTGCAAATCTTGTCATTCCTTTATTCATATTTACACTTGTTTTATATGGAACCCTAAAGCGTAAGGATATCTATACCCCTTTTCTTGAAGGTGTCATGGATGGATTTAAAATTGTTCTTGAGATTGCCCCAACTCTGATCGCTTTGTTTTTTGCGATTCAGATCTTTCGTTCTTCTGGAGCCTTGGATCTGATCGTTCGTTTTCTGACTCCTATGGGAAAACTATTAAAGATTCCTAAAGAAGTTTTACCCGTGATCTTTGCAAAACTTTTTTCTTCTTCCGCTGCAACTGGATTCCTGCTTGATATTTATAAAACTTCCGGGCCGGATTCTTTGGCTGGGTTTATGTCTTCTGTGATCCTTAGTTCAACAGAAACTTGTTTTTATACATTATCCGTGTATTATTCTGTGGTTGGAATAGAAAAGATTCGATATACATTGACTGGGGCATTGCTGGCCGTTTTTGTTGGTACTTTTATTTCTGTATTCATCTCTTATCTTTAACTTTTCCCGATATATTTATGATATAATTTTGACATAAATAAATTTAGATTGCATTATAAAAATCAGCATACACAAAAAACGAGTGTTATCAGCATCTACTACTGATAGCACTCATCTTTTTTATTCCATATCTTTTCGTTTCTCTAATTCTCTCAAACTGACAACCAGATCATAAACTTCCGGCCGTCGTTCTTTCAAATGTTCATCCAAACGATGTCTTCGCTCTTTAAATCTCTGTGCAAGTTCTGGATGTTCTTTCATAATACGTTCATGAATTTCCCTTCGATGTTCCTCAAAACGTGCCGCCAGAGTTCTTTCATCTTTTCCGGAAATATTTACGATCTCTTTTAGATGTTCTTCCAGATGTTCTAACCATTCATCTTCGTCAAAAGCTTCCATATGCGACCAGCTTCCATGTAACAGCTTTTCTACATCTCCATTTTGCTTTAACTGCTTGATCTGTTGTGCAATCTGCCTCTCAATCTGATCTTCCGTGTCAGAACCAAATGCCCAGACAAATTCCTGCATACGATTATCTACACGCTTTCTTGATGCACTGCGTTCTTCATTATCAACTCCGCCTTCTAATGGATACGGACGTTTGATCCCCATATCTTTCAACGCAATATAAATCGTCCTTCTGACACATCCTTCTTCGATCAGATATCCGATTCCAAGCTTTCTCATCTGCTCATTTAAATCTGCGATATGCTCTGTGATATAAAATCTTATTCCTTGCTCTTTCAATGACTTATAAAGAATCTCAATGCGGTCTGCTGCCGTGATATCCATACTTCCAATTCCGCTGGCATCAAGGATCACTGCTTTGATATTTCCTCTGCGTTCAAGTTCCTGCTCAATATCCTGCTGCAACACTCCTGCATTGGCAAAAAACAAATTGCTGCTGAAACGATAGATCAACACACCTTCAATCTCGTGAATCTGACGACTCTCAGCTAAATCACGAAAATGCTTATGTCCTGGCTGAATTCCCAGAAAACAACTTGCTGGTTTTGATGATCGTATCACCATTTCTGCAAAAGATAAGATAATTCCGATCAATACACCATTGATCGTTCCAAGTAACAATACCCCAATAAATGCACCCCAGAAAATAAAACATTCTGTGCGGCTGACTTTCCACAGTTTTACCGCCAGTTCAAATTCTGTTGCTCCCAGAAGTGCGGAAATTACGATCGCCGTCAATACCGGAACTGGCAGATATCCAATAAATCCTGTTCCAAATAACAGTAATAGGATCATAGATAATCCTGCAACAATACTCATTAACTGTGTTTTTCCCTGATATTGTTCTCCCATCGCCGTTCTTGAAACAGATCCGTTGATCGGACAGCATCCAGTCAATGCTGCCACAAGATTTCCAACTGCAAATGCTAGTAATTCTTGATTATCATTGATACGATATCCATTTTTCTGTGCAAAATTATTCTCTGCAAGAAGTGTTTCCGCCATAATAACGACCGCTACCGACAAACTGATCGTCACCACTTCATCCATTGGAATTAACATAAGATTTGGGAAACTCCATTTTGGAAGTCCTGGTGCTACGGCATCTAATGTCTTAATTCCCCATTCTTTCATTGGCAGAACCTGCGTCAAAACAGCCCCTGCTGCCATCATCACAACTGCCATTGGGAATTTCGGCATGATCTTTTTCGCTGCCAACAAGACGACTAATGATAGGATTCCTAAAATCAATGATGGAAGATTGATCTGTTCTGCTGTTTTTTCTATATGCTCTAACAGTTCTAATAATTCTCCAGTTCCTGCTGTTCCTCCCATTAATTTCGGCACTTGCATCAAAATGATCGTCGAACAGATTCCTGTAATAAATCCACCCATAACTGGTGCTGAAATATAATTTACAAGTTTTCCTGCATGCATCAGATAAAATGCGAGCAGCCACAATGCCACAAAAAATGTGATCACTGGCACAACTGCAAGTGCTTCTTTGGAACCACTTTGTATATTCATCCCAAGAAGTGCTGATCCAACCAACGCTGCTGGTGCCGCATCCACTCCAAAGATGAACTGCGGAGATGTAGAAAATAATGCAAATAAAATGATCGGAAATACAGACCCATATAGCCCATAAACCGCAGGTAATCCGGCAATCTGGGAATATCCCATAGAAATTGGAATCGATACTGCCATGATGATGATTCCTGTGATCACATCATGCAACAGATTTTCTCTTTTATAATCTTTTATTGTATGTCCTAATATCATAATTCTGTATGAAACACTCCCAACAAACTATTCTCTGATTTCCATCCATGATATCTCAATGTTTCTTCCAATCCAGACATCACTTCTAACATATCTCCTACATTTGCACTTGCACCCATATGTCCGATTCGAATGACTTTTCCTGCCAATTCTCCGAAAGAACCTGCCAGCATGATTCCATGTTTTTCTCTCATTCTTTCCAGAATATCATCCGCTGTCATTCCTTCTGGTACATCAAATACTGTAACCGTATCTGAAAATCCACTTTCCAAATGTAATTTTAGACCAAATGCTTCAATGGCTTTTCTTGTCGCATTGGCGATTCTGGCGTGACGTTTGATCAGATCTTTATCCGCTGCAATATTATCCATCGCTGCTTTCAATCCATAGATATCACTGATCGGCATTGTATATGGGAACCATAAATTTTTATAGTAATCTTTGAAAATCGTCAGATTACAATAAAATGATGCGATTGGTGTTTTTCGATTTTCCATAACTTTTTTAGCTTCATCACTGATCGTTACGAAAGTAAGTCCTGGAGGCGCTGAAACTGCTTTTTGAGATCCTCCACATAAGATATCGATCTGTGCTTTATCAACATTGACTTCATTTCCAAACATTCCTGAAACAGAATCTGTAACTGTCATGATTCCATAGGATTTCAATAATGGACAGATTTTATGAATGTCATTTAACATTCCACTTGGAGTATCACAATGAACAACTGTTGCATATTTAAAATCGTGATCTTCCTTCAGATATGCATCTAATTCATCAACATCAAATGCATTTTTATAATCTTTTGTATACATAACAGGAGTTCCACCATACATAGATACAAAATCTGCAAATCCTGCTCCATAAATTCCATTATCAAGAATTAAAACTCTATCTCCCGGCTCTGTCATAGATGCACATGCTGCCTCTAAACCAAGGATTCCTTCTCCGCTTAGGATCAGTGTTTCATTCTTCGTATGAAGCAGCTCACTGATCAGCTCACAGGTTTCCTTGTATTCATCATAGAATTGCGGGTCCAAATCTGCATTCGTTGTAGAAAGGCTTCTCGCCAGTCTTACATTTTCTGGCACCTGAACAGGTCCTGGTGTCATAATCTTGTATTTACTCATATCCGTCACTCACTTTCTTTTTTATTTTTATAATCTAATATACCGGGATCACTGCATAGAAAATGCTTTAGCAATCCCGGTATCATTATATCATTTTATTATGCGAACTGTGTAATTCCAATTTTCTTAACTGCAATCTCAATTGGTTCGATCACGATCAATACAACAACTGCTGCTACAGCAATCTGTACGACATTTCCTGGAACAGAACTGATTGGTGCAATAAAGTTTCCATAAAGAATGATCTCTGCAATATAATATCCAACGATCTTAATTACAAATGCTGCAAAGATTGCTGCAACTTTCCATCCATACTGGTCATGCTTCTCTGTCATAGCTCCAACAACATATCCCATGATTCCTACGATAATAAATGTAAATGGTGCCCACGCTGTCCATCCTGACAACAGATCAAATAATCCCATTCCAACTCCACCAGCGATAGCTCCTGTTTTCTTACCGAATAAAATTGCCATAATAAATAGAGGAACATTTCCTAAATGAATCAGACCTCCATTAGCTGCGATCGGTAATCTTACGTTAACAAACGCTGTAAACACATAAGTTAATGCAACTGCCATTGCTGTTATTGCAATAAACTGTACTTTATTTTCTTTCATTGTATTTTCCTCACTTCCTGATTTCTTGTATGATATATAGTTTTTAAGTACGCTGCGTTCCTTTATTGTGTTATAATTTATCGTGTCATTGGTATTTTTAAAATAGCCAGTTTTTTTATTTTTAATGGTGCCAGTTTATGATTTTCTTTTATATGCAGAATAAATCACTGGTATCAAAACTAAATTTACAACCACATATATCAGCACCATCAAAGCCAGCTGATTCGTCACAAATCCACCGATCTGGTAAATATGATTCACCTTCATAATCTCCTGAAAATTATTCAGCTGATCCGGTGTCAGCAAAAAGATTCCCTTACCTCCACCGATTCTTCCCACAAATGGCATAATGCAGAATAAAAAAAATGGAATACAAATTGCAATATTCGGACTTCCCATAATCGCAGATACCAGCATAGACACCGTCGTTGCCAAAAGATTTGCTATATATCCTGCAAACATCATAATGTAAAATGCCTGTCCATATGTAACATTATAGATTGTATAGCTGTTTAACATGCTCATCAAAGTATGTGATCCGCTTGTTCCCATCAAGGTAAGTGATATCACAGTAAACAGACACATACCGATCCAGTAAATTCCCGTTGATGTGATGAGTCCTGCACTGATCTTTGTTTTTATGGCTTTGTCTCTTCCGTATTTGGATGAAAAGAATATCGCATCTGCTTTCAGTGTAATTTCTTCTGAAAAAATTCCTGAAGCTAAAACTCCCATGAGTACTGCCAGAACAATGGAATATGTCACGACATATAATTGCATCGTGTCCCATGAATCTGGTGCTTCGTATTGATATGGTGTGGAAATCTTATCGTATTGTGCTTTTAGATATTTTCTCTGTTCTTCTGTCTTTCCATTTTGCCTGATCAGTTTCTGGATTTTTGCCTCACGGATCTTATAAATGTTTAAAAGTTTCTTTGGATTTACATCCAGATATACCGATGGATTGTAATCTTCATTTCCTGTTAAAATATAGCTGACAAGCTGTTCCACATCCAAATATTGCTGTATGCTGGTTCCATAAATTTTGTCGCTTTCACCTTTATCTTTGTATTCACGAAATGCTCTCTGATCCTGTGTGATAAGTTCTGATATTCTTTTGGGTGTCATAAGCCCTTTATTTCGATTCTTGTCTGCCACAACTTTTCTCGTCGCTGAAATTCCTGTTTCTAAATGTCCTTGCGATGAAACGAATCGATTACTGGTTGCTGCAAGGAAACTTAAAATCACAGAAAGTGCAAGTCCGATCGTTATCAACACACGATTCAGCCGCTTTGTAAAAATTCTTTTTAACTCATATTTAAGCATGACTTTCACCAGCCCTCTCTCCAAAGTAGTTTAAAAATGCATCTTCCAGTGTTGCTTCCTCAACGCATGCCCCTTTGACCGGTTCATGATCTGAGAGAATTCTAAGTTCCGCATTCGATCCGAATGTTTTTACATTTACAACAAGATAATTTCTCATATAATGATCTACTTGTTCTCTTGGTGCCACAAAACAGTAAACCTTCTTATCTATGGATGCAATCACTTCATCAGATGTTCCTTCAAAACAGCATTGCCCCTCTTTCATCAAAACAATCTTATTTGCGATAAATTCTACATCTGACACGATATGCGTTGATAATAATACCAGTCGTTCTTCTGCCAATTCACTGATCAGGTTCCGAAAACGGATTCTCTCATTCGGGTCAAGTCCCGCAGTTGGTTCATCTAAGATCAGGATTTTTGGATCATTTAACATTGCCTGCGCAATCCCGACCCTTCGTACCATTCCGCCTGACAGATTTCTCATTTTCTGCTTTTTCTGATCTGATAATCCTACCTGTTTTAACAATTCCTTTGTCCGTTTTTTTGCTACCGCCGGTCGGATTCCTTTGATGGATGCAATGTACATCATATAATCATAAATTGTCAGATATGGATAATACCCAAAATCCTGTGGCAGATATCCAAGAATCTGGCGATACGAAGCTCCCATCTTAAAGATATCTTTTCCATCCCATGTGATCATTCCACAGTCTGGTGTTGTCAGTGTACATAACATTCTCATCAACGTTGTTTTTCCCGCACCATTGACTCCAAGCAGTCCATAAACACCATTTTTCATCGAAAATGAGATGTCATCCACTGCCTTTTTTACTTTAAATTGTTTTGTCACGTTGTTAATACTTAATTCCATTGTCCTTACACCTCACATAACCTATATTTCAAACGTATCATCCTACACCTCATAGATTTTCCCATAAAAACTTTGTGATCTTTTGACCACATAAATCAAATACATGATCGATAAAATCAATGCGGCACACCAGACCGCTCCTGAAATCTTACAATAAATTTCTTCTCTGGAAATGATAAATACCCACAGGATCATAAACAGAAAACATCCTGCTGCCGCCAAATATTCACTTTCGCTTCGCTTACAATATAAAAATCGAAAACAGATCGCCCCTGTCACATTAAATGGGATCATAAAATTCACAGCAAACATCTGCGCTGATACTCTCACCGTAAATGCCACACTTACCGCAAATGCTGTTACGATCAAAAGATCCATAAATCCAAACAGCAGAATTCGCGCCATGCATACCTGCCGCAGCGAATAATATGCTGCCCCTTCGATTTCCATCGCCTGATTTCTTCGATTTTTCCAAATCTCCGGCACAAGAAAAATTGCAAATAAACAAGCCCCTGCTCCCATTAATCTCTGCATTTCATAAATGTCTGCCGCATCATTTAGAAAAATCCATAAAACAGCTAACAGACACCCTTGCAAGATCCACCATCGTTTCTGAATAAACTGCATCTGATCATATAAAAATTCCATATAAGAAAGCGGATAATCTTCTGCCTGCACAAAGGTTTCTTTGCATTTTTTTATCGTCTGTAAGACCGCTTCCTGATTTATATTTTGCTCGATATCTTTCGTGTAATCTTTTATTTTTGTCTCATATTTTTTCTCCATCTGCCTTTACTCTCCTTCCCCCAGATACTCTGCCAGCAGTTTTTTTGCCCGGCTGACTCGGTATTTTACAAGTGATACTTTAATGTCCATCATTCTGGCGATCTCTTTCTGACTGATCTCTTGAAAAAAGAATAGGATCACCACTTCTTTTATCTCATCAGGAAGCTTATCAAGTGCCTCATATATCTCAACTCTTTTTTCCACCTGCCCCATATGCTCTATTGGAATTTCTTCTGGCAGTTCAGAAACTTCAATCCTGCCCTCTTTCCTGAAATGGTCTTTACATAGATTTCCTGCAATCACATATAGGTAATTTAAAGCTTTGCCATAATGTTTGTACCGTTCAAATGCCTGAAAAAACTTCAAAAATGTTTCCTGCGTCAGATCTTCGGCATAACCATGATCTCTGACACGCAGCAAACAATACTGATAGATTTTAGGGTAATGTTTCAATACAAACTGATCCATGGCTTGTTCATTCCCTTTTTTAATTTTCTGTATTAACAGAAAATCCGCATCCATTTTCTTTTCCTCCTCGTATTGTTTCTATAAAGTATAACTCTGATTCTTGTAGAAAAGACAGTTTGATTATTTATATTTTTTTAAATATTCTTCCAGACAAAGATTCTGGTTTTTCATCGTTGCAGCCGCTTCTTTTCCAACATATCTGTAATGCCACGGTTCATTGTGAATTCTTGTGATATAAGATTTGTTGGATGGATAACGCTTGATAAAGCCGTATTTATATGCATTATTATCAAGCCAACTGTATACTTTTTCTGATGAGCATTTTGTTTGATTGGCGTTAATATCTACACTTAATCCAAGCTGGTGCTCACTCGTTCCCGGAATTGCTACATACTTTTCTGCCATTTTTGTTGCCTGTGGTTTGGAATATCCTTGATTTTCATATTCTCTGATTCGTTCATTCATAATCTGCTGTTGGTCTTGAGCGGTTCGGTATCCTTCCCTGACAAATAAAGCTAAACCATTTGCTCTGGCATCGTTGAACATCTTCTGCAGAGATGGATAGATTCTGGAATCGACCTGTTTTCCATTGGATAATCTTATTAAATTCATTTGGTAATCTTTTGGGATGTAATGATTCTTGTCTACAAGGATTAAGCGCCAGCCACCGGACGTATCTGCGTATTGTTTGTGGCTGTGTAAGATAAACTTTGAAAATCAGATAGGTTAGTTTTATAAGAATTTTTAAGATATGAAAAAACATGGTTTCAAAATCTTGTTTCTTGAAACCATGTTTTGATGTATTTTACTTTTTACTTAAGATCTGTCTTAATTTCTTTTCCTTATCCTGATCCAATACTCTCTTCGGAATAATAATCGCTTGTACAGAGCTCATGTAAACATAAAAAGCTTCCTCTGTTTCACAAACATCTTCTACCTTTTTATAATCTACTTTCACTTCCTGACCTTTTGTTATCTCTATGATCTGATCTTCCGTAAAATTTAATGTTGTTTCTCCTGCAAATGGTAGTCCTTCTGTTTCTTTCATTTTTAGAATTGTCTTACGGATCCCTCTTTTCATAATCTTTTTAGCCTGTGTTACACATACAATTGAAAAAATGCATAATACAATTACTTCTGTAACGATCAACATTATTTCTGCTCTTGCCAGAATGAAAATCACTATCGCAAGAATGCTGATCATTGGACCTATTAGTCTAAGTTTAAACAGATTTCTCTTTCCTACTTCTGAATGAATTAACTGATGAAATTCGTTAAATTCTATGTAGTCTTCATCTGTTAATTTGTAATTTAGTTGCAGCATGTTCCTTCCCCCTCCTGCTTTGTTTTGTTTGAATATATTTATGATACGATATCGTTCTGTGAAAATAAAGAATTTTTCCTTTATTTTTAAGGTAACGCATATACTTTAATCAAATCATACATACTTGGAATATCTATAGGTATATGTTATATTGTCTATAGGCAAAAATGAGATAATGTCCAAGTGACACAAATAAATCGCTGCATCATTAACTCAAAATCAGTTATCATGCAGCGATTTTTCTAACTATAGCTTATTCAAAACATTTTAAAACTCTATGATTCTTATCACTTCCATAGAAATTCAAACTCATATTTTCCACTTGATCTTCATCCACAAAATATCCTAAATGATACACCTCACTCTCCCCAGCTTTCAGTGACTTAAATCCATACCCATATCCACCATTACTCTCTTCAAAATAAGCTGCTGCCTCATTTGTTTGTAATTTTGAGATTGCTGTTGGGCGTTTATAATCATCATTCAAAATCTCATACCCTTTTTGCTTCTCTTTTGCAAAACAGATTCCCGGTGCAGCTTCTGCCTGTTTTGTTTCTTTTGTTGTATTCGTTACTTTTAATTCAACAAACACTAATTTCTGATTCATTGTCTGAGTCTTTCCAATTCTCTGCTCTGGGGCATGGAATCCGTCTCCATAAATAATTGTCTTTCTTTGATATGACTCAAGTTTTCCTTTCTTGTCTGTAATTTTTCTTAACTGACTTTGAGCATTATTATTTCTCCATTTTTTATTTTCACTACTCAAACCTTTCACTGAATCACAAACTTTAATCTTCTGAATCTGATAGGTAATTCCATCTCCATAACCCTTTGTTACTTCCTGTTTTTTTGCAACACTTTGTTTTGGCAGAAGTTTCTTATTTTCCTTGATACCCTTTTGCTCTTTTAAATATTGGGTCAATGAAATACCCTTGTCAGCATCATTTTTGCTGCATTCCTGTACCGTAATATTTTTGACTGTATTTAAAATCTGATTTTTACTTAATTCACAAGATGGAATCTCTAAAATATATCCTTCTTTTTCATAGAAAATATAAACCTTATGATCTTTCTTTCCATCTATATTATTCATACTAAGTATCAAAACTTTGTTTCCAGAAATCTCATCTTCTGAATATTTTTCCACATCATTAACAAAGAATTTTTTCTTAATCGTCTGATCTACCTTAATCAACCTTGCATAAAAATCTTTGTTATTTATTTTCTGATTTTTAAATGCATACCAAGTTTCATTTTTAGACTTCTCTTTTGTTACTTCATACTGTTTTAAATTGCGTGTATCCAAAGATACATTTTGTTTTGACTTCTTCTCCTTTGTTACCTGAACTTCCATTCGGAAAATATTCTGTTTCCATTTGCTCTGGAAAAATCTCTGAATTTCTTTTCCATAAATCGTTGTTGGCGCAACGATCAATACACAAGCCGCAACTGCTGCCGCTTTCATATATTTTGTCTTTTTTCTATGCTTCTTTCGGATTTCTTTCTTCACTGCATTTTTCAGTAAATCTTTTTCCTCTTCTGTAATATTTTCTTTTAAGTCTATCGCTTCCTGCTCTGTAATATCAATTCTATTTTTACTCATTCAAAACACCTCTCCTTAATAACTCTGCTTTTAATTTCTTCTTCCCTCTGCGAATCCTGCTTTCGACATTGTCTTCTTTCAAATGAACTGTTTCCGCAATCACTTTCACTGTCTCATAATAAAAGAATCGCAAAATAAAAATCGTACGATCAGGTTCTTCCATCTCTTTTATAACTTCATGAACGATTCGTTCATTATGCTTTCTGGAAAATTCCCGTTCTACATCTGTAGATACGTCCTGCATCATATCTTCCACACCCTCGAAATCCGTCTCAGAATGTCTTTGATATTTTCTCAAATAATCCAACGCACAATTTCTTGCCGTCTGATAAATATATGCCCTTAAATTCTTCTTTACCTGAAACCTCTGCGACAATTTCTGCCACAACCGAATGACAGTCTCCTGCATCGCATCTTGAACAATACCCGCATCATAATTCCGCAGCACATTAGAACAAATTGCCTTGATTGCACCACCATATTCATCAATCAAAAGACTCATCCCCTCTTCCGACTGCTTCCGAATCATTTTTAATAGTTGTTTATCTCTCTCCTCCACTCTTGTTCTCCTTGTTGGTTGATTGTTTTGAATGATCATTCACTATATAAGACGTATAATCGGAGTAATTTCCGTCAAAATTATAGATGTTTTCTAAAATTTAATTCTGTTTTGCAATTTTACACATTTTATTCTATATTTTAGTTTTTTAGCTCATTTTTTCGGAATCAATTCCGAATTTTTGTTATTTATATTAATTTTTCGGAATGTATTCCATATTTTTTTGATATTTTTACTTAGATAAAATATAAGATTAAATTTATTAGAAATGAATTAAAAATCTTAATATCTACAGAATCAAAAAAGATTATCTTATAAAATTTTCCCTCCTTCCGTCCATGAACAATAAAATTTAAATCCAATACCGCCCATACACACTATGTGGTGATTTGAATAGCCTTCCGTTGTATGAGACAGAAATAAAATAAGAACCAATATTTATAATAAACCGATGGCAACGATTAGCATATTTTAAGTGCGTTTTTTACAAATTCGCAGCGCCCTGTGGTTGAATGTCTGAACGTAAGTGCGGGCATTTTGGCTCGCACTCAGTGAGTTTTCAAAGGAACAGGCGCGGATAAGCGATTTGTAAAAAAAGCTCTTAAAATATGCGTGTTGCCACCGATTTATTATAAATATTGGTTCTTATTTTATTTCTGTCTCATACAATGAAAGACTACGTCAAACACATCTACATATGTTCACGAAAGTAATCATGAAAATACTGCATTACCTTCACCAACAGATCCTGTTCCTGCTCATTAAGCGTATCAAGCAGTCCCTGGATCATACGTTTATGAAATTCTCTGTGATGACTGTATGCTTTCCTCCCCTTCTCAGAAAGAGATATATAAACAACTCTGCGATCTTTCTCTCCGCGTTTGCGATTTACATATCCTTTCTTCAAGAGGTTATTGATTGCGGTTGTAAGTGTACCAACCGTAATATTTAAATCTCCTGCAATCGTTGACATATTCTTCGGTTTCTTGATTCCGATCGCATCAATAATATGCAGATCTTTGTTCGAAATATCCTTAAACTCATCTGTGATCACGGCTTTCTCTTCTTCATATGAAATTCCGTGGAATAAGTCTACCACCATATTATTTAAACGATCTTTATCCAATCAATTCACCTCCTAAACAACGATTTAAGAGTATTATACCTTTAATTATTGGAATTTTCCACTTCTAAATTGTGTGCTTCTCCAATAACTTTTGCTAAAGCTTCTTTTGCCTGTGTAGGAAGTGCATTGTATCCACCATCTTCTACGTCTTTTTCGAAGACGAAGTTTAGTCTGTCTGTCATTCTTGCTTTTAAGGTTTCCACATAGTTCATATCGTTGAAATCTGAAACATATCCTTCCATCTCAAGCACTTCGATATCTGTAAATGGTCCCCACTGTTTGAATTCTCCAGTTCCTTCTACAACCTGCTCAATTGCGGAAATTGTTGTTGCAGGTTTGATATCTTTACCCATGAAGTCTCCTGTATTAATGATATAGCAGTCTACATTTCTTTCTTTTACAAGTTTTCTAAACTTCTTGTAGTCATTTACAAGAGGGTATGTTCTAAATGGGTTTGCATATGGTTCCACAACCAGACGGTTTGGATCTACTCCAGGTGCCAGACGTTCCGCACTGCTTCGTTTTGTTGCAAGTGTTGCTCCCATAACAGATGCTAAAGAAGCTCCTTTGATCTTAACAATTGGTGGGATTGTTGGGTCTTTCATAATCCAGAAGATTGCATTTACTGGGTCATTGATCTTATCTACACGGTTTGGTGACCATAATTTGGACTTGATCGCACGACCATTTCCGTTACGGATATCTTCTGTGACAAGAACGACTTTTCCTTCACTATCTCTTGTTGCAGAGCAATTCTGTGCTGTTAATAAGTATTTATTATCTGGGCATCCTGTTGGATAGTCCGCTGTTTTATCAAAATATGTTGGTTCCATTGCAATAGATGCACCTGTTTCTGTATTGATGATAAATGCATCGTCATGCAGAACCTGAATCTCTTCGTATTTATTATTATGTGTTGCATGTGTTAATGTGGATTTTCCTGATCCTGATAATCCGAAGAAAGATGCTACGAATTTCTCTCCATTATCTAATCTGAATTCTTTCTGTCCACCATGGCAGGAAGCATATCCGTTACGATTTGCGATCGCCCATGCAATTGTTAATGTACCTTTCTTATGTTCCCCAAAGTATTTCATACCAAGAAGTGCAGCACAGTTTGTGTCTGTATTAAAATATGTTAATCCTAATGGATGTTCTTCATGTGTCCACTGTGGATCTGAGAAAATATAGATATCTGTCTCATCTGCAACTGGCTGTGAATTCTTATACATTTCATTGTATTCAGGATTCATATACTGGAAATTTAACATCCAGGAATATAAAATATTTTCTTCACCTTCTGGAATTAAAAGATGTGCTTTTACCATAAATTCAGGATCTAATCCGATATATACCTGTGCATGGTACATTGTTGTCCATCTTGTATCATAGATCGCATCCATTAATTTTAAATCCAGATCATTTATATCGACACCAGGTTCACTGGAAATTCTTCTTGCGGCTGCACAGCGTCCAGTCACTGATCCATCATTAAATAATAGAACTTTGGACCCCTCATCTAAACCAATCGCTTCTGGTTTATATACTGGCATATCTGTAACGATCGTTCCAGGCGAATTCTTTGCTAATTCATAAGCCTGTTTTAAATCTTTTACTTCTACAACGTTATTTCCATAGAATGCTGCTTCAATAATGGATCTTGTTTTTGAAAATCCAGGCTTTCCTTTTCCGATTTCTTCATGTGTGTAATAAGCTTTTGTTGACATAAGTTACTCCTCCATTCATAGGTTGCTTTCGATGCGTCTTCTCAAAATGTCAAAACTACATGGGCCTGCATCTAAAATCTCTGTGTGGTACGCTTTTAAGCTGTATTTATTCCCTGCCATTTTCTTATAATCAGTCAAAAGCTCATAAAACTCCTGATAACCGATATAATAAGATAAATAATTTGCAGGATTCTCGATAATCATCTGAAATAATTCATCTGCCTGAGAATCATCCATTCCAAATGATCTTAAATACGCCCTGACATCTTTCTTCTTCCATCCTTCATAATGAACTCCAAGATCAACTCTTGAACAAAGTGCCAGATTGTACTCGTACATCTCCATATTCATCTGTTGATAAATATCGCCATATCCTTCAGCATCCATCATACTGTAACTAAAAACTTCTACATACGTTGCATATCCTTCTGAATATCCAGGATAATCAAGCAGATAGCGCACTGGATCATCGTTCCTTGCCGCATAATATACATTCTGGTATAAATGTCCTGGGTATCCTTCATGTGCCAAAGTTGGATATAACTCTGCAGTCTGTGCCTTATTAATGTAAATTACATTCTCCTTGTAAGAATCAATCTCTGGTACCATATAGAACGCAGGACTGGTATATTCTTCCATGGTTTTGTGCACATATTTTATTTTACAGCTAACTTTTGGTGCCTTTGGATAATATTTTACCATCTTTTGCCTTAGTTTGTTAAGTATATTTTGTGGATTTTGCACAATTTTTATATTTTTTTTATGATTTCTATATTCATTTATGATATTTGGATACTTTTTTTGCAATTTTATAAGTTTTCGAAGGCATTTTTCAATGGATCGATCACTGATTTCGATCATTTCTTCTATCGTTTTATCTGATCCTGTTTTCTGTGCAACCAATACTTTATAATATTCTTTTCCATTTTTATAATAATACAGACCATTTTCATTTTTCCCATTTCCATTTAATGCCTGCAAATGGGAATATAATTTTTCATAAGCAGGCAGCACCTTTGTACCGATCAATTTCTTATTTTCTCTGCAGTATTTCTTTTTCTGAGCTGCATTAATTCCTTTAATATCTGCAATTCTTAAATTAAATGTTGCAACCAACATATTGTTTTCTTTTTGCTTTATGACATTCTGAATCTGCTGCAATACTTCTTTTAAAGACTGATCAGATAGGAATAAATTTCTCTTTACCTGTTCCTTGCTGTATTCGATCAGTGAATCAAAATATCCATCCAGTCCCTTCAATAATTGAAAATAGCTTTTGATATCTTTCTCATTTTTCAGACGATATTCACTTAATGTCAGAAGAATCTGTGCCTGCTGCCCAGATGTTTTCCCAAGGATTCTTTCATAATACGGATACATCGAAAGATTTTTCTGTCTTCTTAAATAATCCATCAAAACCATATATGTATTTTGCTGTTTTTTCGTCAATTCCTTTTGTTTAAATTTTTTTAACTTCTCAATTTCTTTTGAAATTTTAATTTTTTCATTCAAGACACTTCCCTGATTCATGGATGGATAAAGATTTTTTGGTTGTTCTAATCTATATTTTTCTGGATTTTCTAAAAAGAAATGCATCGTGATCTCATTTGTTGATATATTTTCTTTAAAAAACGCATCCGTATACTGATCAAATACTTTTTTTGTTGTATTCTTTTTTTGATCTTTCCATTCTTGGATCAGACTATATCCTCCTAGAAATATCAGACAAATTCCAATCATGATCAACTTTATTCTGATCTTTTTCAATCTCCCTGCAAATTCCATTTCTACCTCCAAATAAACACTTGTTAATATCTTATTTTTTAAAGAAAAAAAATAGACTATCCGCACAAGATGTACTATAATTATAAGGATAGAAACAGAAAATCGGAGGATCATTATGAGTAAGAAACCATATTATATTACGACTGCAATTACTTATACTTCCGGAAAACCTCATATTGGTAACACATATGAGATCATCCTGGCAGACAGTATTGCTCGATATAAAAGAATGGAAGGCTATGACGTATTTTTCCAGACAGGAACTGACGAACATGGTCAGAAAGTAGAATTAAAAGCAGAAGAAAAAGGGGTAACACCAAAAGAATTCGTTGATGATGTTGCCGGAGAAATCAAGAGAATCTGGGATCTTATGAACACTTCTTATGACCGTTTTATCAGAACAACTGATGAAGATCACGAGAAACAGGTTCAGAAGATTTTTAAGAAATTATATGAGCAGGGAGATATCTACAAAGGTGAATACGAAGGTTTATACTGTACACCTTGTGAATCTTTCTTCACAGAGAGCCAGTTAGTAGATGGTAAATGTCCTGACTGCGGACGTCCAGTACAACCTGCAAAAGAAGAAGCTTATTTCTTAAAATTAAGCAAATATGCAGACCGTCTGATCGAACACATCAATACACATCCTGAATTTATTCAGCCAGAATCCCGTAAGAATGAGATGATGAACAACTTCCTTCTTCCTGGACTTCAGGATCTGTGTGTTTCAAGAACATCATTTTCATGGGGAATCCCAGTTGACTTTGATGAAGGACACATCGTTTATGTATGGTTAGATGCATTAACAAACTATATCACAGGTATCGGTTATGACTGTGATGGAAACAGTTCAGACAAGTTTAACAAGTTCTGGCCTGCAGATCTTCACCTGATTGGTAAAGATATCATCCGTTTTCATACAATTTACTGGCCAATCATCCTGATGGCACTAGATCTTCCACTTCCTAAACAGGTATTTGGACATCCTTGGCTGCTTCAGGGCGATGGTAAGATGAGTAAATCCAAAGGTAACGTTTTATACGCAGATGATCTGGTTGACTTCTTCGGAGTTGACGCAGTGCGTTATTTCGTTCTTCATGAAATGCCTTTCGAACGTGATGGTGTGATCTCATGGGAATTGATGATCGAGCGTATGAACTCTGACCTTGCAAATATTCTTGGTAACCTTGTAAACCGTACGATTTCTATGTCCAACAAATATTTTGGAGGAATCGTAGAAGACAAGGGTGTTGTAGGAGATTATGATGATGATCTGAAAGCCGTTGTGACAGGTACAAGAGATAAAGTTGCTGAGAAGATGGCTGACCTTCGTGTTGCAGATTCAATGACTGAGATCTTTAACTTATTCCGTCGCTGCAACCGTTATATTGATGAGACTATGCCTTGGGTATTAGCAAAAGACGAAGCTTCAAAAGACCGTCTGGCTACTGTTTTATACAACCTTGTTGAAGGAATCACAATTGGTGCATCTTTATTATCACCATATATGCCTGAGACATCTGAGAAGATCTTTGCTCAGTTAAATACATCTATGGTTGAATTTGATAACCTTGCAACATTTGGAAACTACAAGAGTGGTACAAAAGTAACTGAAAAACCTCAGATCTTATTTGCAAGATTAGATGAGAAAGAAGTTATGGAAAAAGCCAAAGTCTTAATGGAGAAACAGGCTGCTTCTGTCAAAGCTGCAAACGCTGCTGTAGAAGAAGATACTGTCATCAACATTGAACCAAAAGATGAGATCACTTTTGATGATTTCACTAAGATGCAGTTCCAGGTTGGTGAGATCATTGCCTGTGAAGAAGTGAAAAAATCCAAGAAACTTCTTTGCTCTCAGGTTAAGATCGGAAGCCAGGTAAAACAGATTGTTTCTGGTATCAAAGCTTATTATAAACCAGAAGATATGCTCGGTAAGAAAGTTATGGTACTTGTGAACTTAAAACCAGCCAAATTAGCAGGAGTTCTCTCTGAAGGAATGTTACTTTGTGCTGAAAATGATAAGGGTGAATTAGCTCTTGTAACACCAGATAAAGATATGCCAGCAGGTGCTGAAATCTGTTAATTATACTTATTTATTCTCTAGTTTATAAGTAAACAAATGAATTGACAACCAGATTTTGGTATGCTATGGTTTAAGATATAAAATGATTGTAAGACATTAAGGAGGTTTACACATGAAAAGTACAGGCATTGTAAGAAGGCTTGACGAACTTGGAAGAATTACTTTACCGATCGAATTACGTCGTAACTTTGATGTGAACGAACGCGATCCTCTTGAAATATTTGTAGATGACGATAAGATTATTTTAAAGAAATATAATCCTGCAGATATTTTTACTGGAGAAGATATGGATGATCTGATTGACTACAAAGGAAAGAAAGTCTCAAGAAAATCTATCATTGAATTAGCTAAACTTGCTGGATTCGAAATTACTGAAGCGTAATTTTTTGGATCATTTCAATAAAGACAAACAAAAGGTATGGGAATTGATATTATTTTCCCATACCTTTTTTGTTGATATATTTTTATTCCTCTTCCAACAACTGCTGATAAATCTCTCTCTTACCAACACCTCGATCTTTGGCTACCAGTTTCATCGCTTCTTTCTTTGAATATCCCTGATCCATATAACGGTTCATATGCTCTGACAATGGAATCTTTAGAAATTCTTCCTGACTCTGTTCTTTTAATTCTTGAAATGATTTTCCTTCTATGATCATTACACATTCGCCTTTTGGCGGATTTTCTCTATGATAGGCAAGGATTTCCCCAAGCGTTGATTTAAAAACGCTCTCATGCTTCTTTGTGAGTTCTCTGCATAATGTCATGGATCTGTCTCCGAGCACTTCATGTAGTTCTTCCAAAGTCCTTACTAAACGATGTGGTGCTTCATAAATGATAATAGATCTTGTCTCATTTTCCAGAGAATCAAGAATCTGTTTTCTTTCTTTTTTATCTGATGGAAGAAATGCTTCAAAACAAAATCTTCTTGTTGGCTGCCCAGAGATGATCAGTGCATTGATCAACGCACATGCTCCTGGTAATGCAGTAACTGTGATTCCTGCTTCATGGCACTGTCTTACCAATTCTTCTCCTGGATCTGAAATTCCCGGTGTCCCAGCATCTGTAATGAGTGCGATATCTTTTCCTTCCTGCAACTGCTTTACAAGAACTTTTGCTTTCTCCACACGATTATACTCATGATAGCTTGTCATCTTTGTCTTAATTTCAAAATGATTTAATAATTTGATACTGTGCCTTGTGTCTTCCGCTGCGATCAGATCAACTTCTTTTAATGTGTTTATCACACGAAAAGTAATGTCTTCCAGATTACCAATCGGTGTCGCACACAAATATAATGTTCCACTCATGCTTATTCCTCCGGATTCATTCCATAAATCTTATAAATTTCTTCTGTGTATTTTCCTTCTTTTTGATAAATACAATTAGAAGAACAATTAATATTTGTCAAAATATCACCTCTATTAATATTATTAAATAATTTAACAAAAATATTCATTATTAGTATAATGTTTGCAATATTTATTAATAGGACAAGTACTACATTTTGGATTACGAGCAATGCAAATATTTCTACCATGCCACATAAATAGGTGGTTAATGTCTTTTAAATATTCATGTGGTATTATTTTTAGTAAGTCTTTTTCGATTTTATGAGGATCTGTATTACTAGAAAGACCAATTAAATTAGAAATTCTTTTTGCGTGTGTGTCTACAGCAACACCATTTGCAATTCCAAATGCTTCAAGTAATATTACATTAGCACTTTTTCTGCCAACCCCAGCTAATGTAAGTAGTTCTTCCATTGTTTTTGGAACTTCACCATCAAAATTAGTTAAAATTTGATTAGCACAGATTTTTATGTTTTTTGCTTTGTTTTTATAAAAACCACAAGAATGTATTAACTTTTCTAATTCATTAATATCTATAGTAGCAAAATCTTTAATAGTTTTACATCGACTAAAAAGTGTAGGGGTAACCTTATTTACTCTTTCATCTGTACATTGAGCAGAAAGACAAACAGCAACTACTAATTCAAAAGGAGTAGAAAAGTTTAAACTGCATTTTGCATCAGGATATGTAGATTTTAATATATTTATAATTTCTTTAATGTTATTTTCCATATTAATCACTCCATATATAGTTTAATAGAAATTTATGCAATAGTCAATAAAAATAATTTTACATAAAAAGGAACAAATAAAAATATTGGTTAATATAATATATAAAAAGAGTTGGAGGTAATGGTATATGCTATGTTTATTGAAAAAAACTTTAGGGGTTTGTCTTATAGGATTTGGACTTGGAATGTTGTTAGTATTATTACTTCCAATAGCAGGTTGGCTATTTATAATTGGAATATTAGTAGTTTGTGTTGGTATTATGTGGCTTGCGTGCTAGAAAGAAAGGGGGATACATATGACTATTGTTGTAAAAAAGGTTCCTAAATGTTTGAGAGGAATTGTAAAAATGATATTTAAAATAAAGGATTAAAAAACAAAAAAATGGGTCAACACCCATTTATTTTTATTTTCTTATTTAAATTAAGCTCTTTTAACTTTACCATCTCTTAAACATTTTGCACATACATGAATTTTCTTTACTTCACCATTAATTACTGCTTTTACACTTCTTAAGTTTGGTTTCCAAGTACGTGGTGATCTTTTACTTATATGAGAACGAGTTATACTAAGTTTATTTCCATGATTTGCTGTTTTATCACAAATTGCACATTTTGCCATACTATATTGCACCTCCTAAATTAAAATAAAATTGACTAATAACAAGTTTAACACAAAAAATATAAAAAAACAAGTATTTTTTAAAAAATATAAAAAATTCCTTGCAAAATAGTAAAAATGTGGTATAATATAAAGGCTTAAATTAGAGTTGAGAAAGGATTGAAAATAATGAATTGTAAAGTAGAAAAAACTAAAAATGCAAATGAAGTAAAATTAGAGTTAACAATAGAAGCTCAAAAATTTGATGAAGCTATAAAAAAGGTATATTTTAAAAGTGCTAAATATTTTAACATACCTGGATTTAGAAAAGGAAAAGCACCAATTCAAATAGTAGAAAAATACTATGGAAAAGAAATTTTTTATGAAGATGCATTCAACGAAGTTGCTGGAGAAGCATTAGAAGAAGCATTAACAGAAAATAAAATAGAAGCAGTTAGTAGACCAGATGTAGATGTTAAACAAATAGGAAAAGGACAAGACCTAATATTTACAGCTGTATTACAAACAAAACCAGAAGCAGAACTTGGTAAATATAAAGGTATAGAAATAAAAAAAGTTGAGTATAATGTAAAAGATGAAGATATAGACCATGAATTACACCATATGCAAGAACATAATGCAAGATTAGTAACAGTAGATAACAGAGCAGTAAAAAAAGGAGACATTACTGTAATTGATTTTGAAGGATTTGTAGATGGAAAAGCATTTGATGGTGGAAAAGCAGAAAACCACGAGTTAGAAATTGGAAGCGGAAGTTTTATACCAGGATTTGAAGATCAAATAATTGGTATGAAAATAGACGAAGAAAAAGATGTAAACGTAAAATTCCCAGAAGAATATTTTTCAAAAGACTTAGCTGGAAAAGATGCAACATTTAAAGTAAAATTACATGAAATAAAGAAGAAAGAATTACCAAAATTAGATGACGAATTTGCTAAAGATGTTAGTGAATTTGATACATTAGAAGAATTAAAAGCAGACATAAAAGCAAAACAAGAAAAACAAAATGCAGAAAAAGAAAAATATGAAACACAAGATGCAGTTATAAAAGCTATTTGTGAAAACATAAAAGTTGAAATTCCATCAGGAATGATAGAAATGGAAATAGACAATATGTTAAAAGATATAGAAACAAGACTTTCATATCAAGGATTAAAATTAGAACAATATCTTCAAATGATGGGAAAAACAGAAGAAGATGTAAGAAAAGAATATGAACCTCAAGCAATAGAAGGAATAAAATCTAGACTTGCATTAGAAGCAGTAATTAAAGCTGAAAAAATTGAAGCTACAGACAAAGAAGTAGAAGAAAAAATAAAAGAAATGGGATCTAAATCTAAAAAATGTGAAGATCTTATAAATAAATGTAACTCTAAATTAAACAACTGTATGACTAGTTGTGTTCAACCAGAACAAACTAAAAAATCATGTGGATGCAATATATATGATAAAAAACCAGTAAACAACTGTGGATGTACTTCTAAAGCAGAAACTTACGGATGCCAAAGTTGTGAAGAAGAAATTATTCAAGTGGCTCCAGAACAACAACAAAACACAACACAAAGTAATAATTGTGGTTGTATGTGTGAAACAGAATATGAATATAGCTATGTAAATCCAATGTATGATATGACTCCTATGCAATATATGGGTAATATGTCAAATCAATATATGACTATGGAAACTCCTTATATAATGCCATTTGATGATGGAGATAGTATGAATGATATGTGGAATAACTACTATATGTATATTCAAAAAATGATACAATCAATGAACGACTAATTAAAGAAAAAAATTTTAAG